>Ga0256841_1001557_pt1 | contig 19480 bp, 11 predicted proteins | sample 356308metaG_FD_185971 | JGI IMG/M metagenome (GOLD analysis project Ga0256841, IMG submission 185971) | Hydrothermal vent microbial communities from Mid Atlantic Ridge, Atlantic Ocean - 356-308 | ecosystem: Environmental > Aquatic > Marine > Hydrothermal vents | place: Atlantic Ocean: Mid... | reverse complement strand
TTTCCAGGGCCTTGCTTCCCATTTATCAATCGCGTTATCTTTTGCCCCTCCAGATTATAGATGTCTAACTGAATATTACGGCACACAGAAAGATGATACGAAATAAATGTCCGCAGATTAAAGGGATTGGGATAATTTTGATCTAATTTAATATCCTTATTAAATATAGATGAATGGTTTTTCTCTATCCCGCTAAGGGAATGATTCATAACCCAGCTACGCCCGGGTATATCGGTCCGGAACACCTCAATATTTCTATTATCCACCATGGTTACATAGCAAGTACGACCATCAGGTCCTCCAAAGCAAAGATTCGATACAGTATCACCTATTAGTTTTACGTTCCTGATTATTTTACCTTGTGGCGAAACAATAGTAATGTTTCCTTTATTGTAGCAAGATATATACAAATTTCCCATACTGTCACAGCGCATACCATCCAAAACTATATTATCAAATTCCCTTAGAAGCCGTTTATTACTGATCTGCCCCTCGAGTGACAGATCAAATGCCCAAAGTTTATGCTGATCCGATTCATTGACATAAAGCGTACCATTATCCGGTGAAATTTCTATGCCATTGGTTGTACCCATATCCGCATTAAGAAGACGAATGGTACCGTTTGTATCAATTCTCCATATTTTCCCAGTACCCTCATTCCAATTCGGATCACTAGCATACAAAACCCCGTGATCATCAATGGCCAGATCGTTAGGTTGATTCATCCTATCATCATGGGCATAGATTTCAATATCCTTAGTTTCCATATCTACTTTCAATATATTATGAGCGGTATAGTCGGCGATAAACATATCCCCTTTTCTATTAAAGCGAATACCGTTTCCTACACTACCCTCGGGAAGCTCCACAAATATAGTAGTCGATCCATTAGGTGTTACCTTTCCGATAGTAGATTGTTTTTGAAAATTAACCACATACAAATTACCGGCTTTATCCACAGCCGGGCCTTCGATCCCTTCTGTAAATCCATTCTTATCCGTAAAAATTTTACTTACAAAAAGAGTATCGTTTCCAGATGTGCATTGGGAAAAACTTTGTCCGAATAATCCAAGAAAGCATATGGCAATCCACAAGATTCTTTTATCATTTTTCATTCTTGTTTATTTCCTATACCAAATTCATTTAATCAAAATTAGTTTCTGGCTTTTTATTTGTCTGTTATAAATCAATCTATAGAAATACACTCCTGTGGAAACACTCTGGTAATGATCGTTTTCTCCGCTCCATTTAATGGAATGACGCCCGGGAGTTTGGAATCCTTTAAACAAACTTCTTATTTTTTGTCCGGCAGTATTATAAATATTTAATTCAACGACGCCCCTATGGGGAATATTATAGACTATATGAGTCGTACTGTTAAAGGGATTCGGGTAGGCTCTGTATGTTTTAAAATCTACTATTGTTTTCTCTTGGCCGCTATTTAGGGAGGTATATTGGGAATTCGTTTTAAATTTAAGACCAAAAACGCGGTTTCCGTCATAATCAGGATTTGATTCTGGCTCACAAATATTCAAGCAGAAATCATAGCGTCCGTATTTCTGCAACGATTTAACAAGCAGTCTGTTCTCCCCTTTTTTTATTGTAACCATCGCCTTATCATTTGTAAAATCATAAACATCAAAAGAACGGGTACCGTCATATTTATAAGCGACCTGTCCGTTAATATAGATTTTCAATGCCTCATCAGAGCCTATCCATAACTCTGCCTGTTGGTCTTTAGGTGCATCAAAATAGCAAAAGGCATAACTTACCCGTTCATCACCGGAATTTAATCCAAAGTAATCCTTAAGATCGATCCTGTTATCTGTAAAATAAACGGACTCGCTCCAACCATTTTCCCCAGACTTAGGGGCCAATTCTCCCTCATTGGCTATAAATTCATAATCAATCGGGTCTGAAATCCCCTTTAGTAAATACGGGCCTTTCAATAACCATGTTCTGTTGCCCTGACCAAATTTACCTTCACGAAAATTTGATTTTTTGAAACGTCGTTTCGTTTGATTGAGGTCTGCTCCTTTTAGATGAATTTTATCCGGATCATTTGTTCCCAGACCGACTTTCTCTGCCAGAGTGATATGTTCTATATCGTCAGGGTTCATACCCATCAATCGGGTACAGACATTATCCACAGCTACAGGGTCATTACCGGCAATGATCGTATTCATCCTCACAAAATTACTACCGTCCGGTCTGGCTTCTTTTTGTTGTTCCAAACAGCCTATGGCATCTACTACTACAAAATCTATCCCTGCTATGCTTGCCAGATCGACTATCTCTTTAGATGTCCACCATTTAGGAGCTTGTTTTTCATGCACTAATTTATATTGATAATTATTTTGTGGTACGCCCATTTGTTTCCAAAATCCATAAATCGTACTGGGCGCAATACCAATTTCGTTTTTCAAAGCACAAGTAATACCGGTGGTATGGATTTTCATAACCGGTACAGAAATAAAAACATTCGCATTAAGAACATCTTTATGTACCCAATATTTTCCTTCTTGGGGCAGGGCTTGCCCACCGCCAGGGACATCAACAAGGACTAAATCTTTCCAGGCACTATCCGCGGGCCAGCCGTCTTCGGGTTTCCAGTCGGGTCCGGGCATATGGCAATTTAAATTGGATAATCTAAAATTGATGCCTTTAAGATAAGGATCATTTAATAAATCCTGATAGCCGGAAACATCCCATAGTTTATTCCATAAGGCATGATTATAATATTCATCATATTCCAATTCATAATCGATTGGTACCGGACTTCCCTCACCTACTACTATTTCCATATTGCCGGGATCAACTTCATCAATTATCTTTATTAAGGCCTTAATAACACGTACATCGGTTACCTCCCCGCTACCGGAAGGGACTGCATTAACGATATTGGGTTTTAAGAGCACCATATCGCCGGGATGAACAAACCATAATCCGCCTGCTAACTTAATGGCTTTGCGCACCATCTCTTCAATAGTTTGATAGCTGATACTATTATCATCCACAGAGATCGGATGAGCCAGGGTGGAATCATCAGAACGAACGATAGCAACTTTTGTTGTAGCAGAAGTTATTGCATCAAACTCAGATTCCATTCGGTAAGATCTGTAGAAATCATTTAACCGTTGACCCGCTTGAGAAAAATCCCAAACGAACCAAATAGAGAGTATACCCAGAGCGATTGCTATATGTCCTATTTTCTTAAGTTTCATTTCAATTTTCCTCTAATAATCCATTATAAAATTTATATTTAAGTTAAGAACAAAAAAATCAAACCGGACAGGTAAGCTCCGACGAGAGTAAGTACCAAATAAAATATAAAAGTTTTTATTCCCATTAGGGACTTAAAAACATACATGGTCTCCAGTTTAGTGGCAGGACCTGCTATAAAAAAGGCCAGTACAGCCCCCTTATTCATACCCATATCGTTTAATACTTCAACGAAGGGTATGGCCGCCCCGCCGCAGCTATAAAAAGGCACTCCCAGGGCAATGGCAATAAGTAAACTTCTCTGAATATGCTGCCCTAAAATTTGTGTTATAAATTGGGGAGACAATAAAGCTTTAATAACAGCACTGATAAAAATGGAAATGGTAAAATATTTTCCGAAAAAGAGCACACTTCTCCAAAATTCATACCAAAACGGCCTTTGATTCTTTGGCCGACCACCTATTTGCGGTGGGAGTATAAACCTTTTAAGTAAAACTTCGGAAATGAATCCTCCGCCTACCGAAATAAAAAAGGCCGCAGCAACCCTTGCCAGGGCGATTTGTTCTCCCAGTTGGGTGATGGTCAAAAAGAAAACACTGGGATTAATTAAGGGTGAAGAGATAATAAAGGCCATGACCGCCCCTATAGGAAGCCCCAAAGGGATCAGAGAAAGACCGATTGGTATGGCAGCATAGGTTGGTAAAGGCGATACCATTCCCATTAAAGAACCTACAATGATTATAACGAATTTGTTCTTAATATTAAAAAATATGCTTCGTTTATTTACAATTTGAAGTAATCCGACTTCAATAAAAATACTAACCACTAAGTAAGGTGCAATTTTAATAATCAGGTCAAAAAACGCTTGTAAAATTCTAAGGGTATAAGTTCCTTGTAATAAATTCATCATATAAAAATACAGGTCGCTCATTCGGTTCCATCCATTTACAGTTTTTCCCTCCCTCTCTATTTATATCGATAATTGACGGTTAATCGATCTTGACATAGCGGACCTCCTCCCAGGCTTGGCTATATGTCGATCTTTCCATCGCTTCGAGAACAGATACGCAATTCAAAATACTCTGATAACTACGTGGCTGATCCCCTGTTTTAAACATTTGCACCATATCCCGGTAAGCTATCGGCGGGTCTGCATCGTATACCCTTGATTCCAGCTCATGAAATCCACTCTCTGTCTCGACAAAAAATCTTATTCTGTTGAAGTAAGGACTGAATACCAAAGTAACCCACAAACCGCTCTTACCATATAGCAGGGTGGCGTTCGCTTTATCTCCGTCTCTTGTGATTCTGACCTTAGCAATATCCTCGCCGAAGATAGTCATCAGGGTCTGAACCATATGAACTGCATAAAAAAATACGCCGCCCCATTTGGATTCCACATTTGTCGGCCCGAAGACGGTTACTTGATTAATGGCCGGATACGCATCCACCTGTTTCTTTATATCCATTGTAGATTTACTGTAAGCACTTGAGCTATAGGAGGTTACCGGTGTCCCATATTTTCGGGCGATTTCCAGAAATTCTTTACCCTTAAGCGCACGATAACAAAACGGTTTATCAATAAACGTGGGAATTTTTCTCTTAATAAAGGGTAGTGCTGCCGGTAGATGATACTTGGCATGGCGTTGGTCGACAATGAGTGCATCTATTTTCCCCAGCATTTCTCTTGGATCTTTTACCATATAGGGTATACGTCCTTTATCCATAGCGTTTTTAGCAAACGCCTCCGTTTCCCCCCACACATATTGAACATGAATGCCAGGAAAACGCTTCTCGATATTAAATAATTGTCCATAAATAACCGTATGGGTATTTTCAGCGCCGATGATTCCGATCCGTATCTTTTGGGCGGCATCTTCTTTGTTCCTAAAAATTGCTGATTGCAACGCTTTCGCATTTGCGCCACCCAATGGAGACAGAGCAACCATGGATAAAACACTTCCGCTCATTTTGGTAATAAAAGAGCGACGCGAGTATTTATTCTTTTTTCCCATATCTCAACCCTACCTCAAATTTACACTGGCTAAACAACCCGTCTATCTTATTTCATTCCGGAAGATGGTTTGTTCCGCCGCTCTGTAAAGCAGTTAAAAGGCCAAACCTTTCGGAATGATGTAAAACATGATCCGTCTATCACCCTTTTCGCCCCATACCTAAGCAATATCCCAATGGCCATCAACATAATTTGGATCTAAATAAGGCAAGTATTCCGGACGTTCCATATAAGCGACCCTCTGTTCCAGCTCTTTATTATCCATATCCAGCAAATCACCATTGGCGATCTCATGCGCCAGACGAATATCTTCTTCCATTATTTCCATGGATTTAAATCCTATCAGGGCCGACGTAACCCCTTTATTAGTCAAGTTATACTGTAACAACTCTTTGGCGGTGGGTAAGGTTTTCCCTTTTCTTTTCTGTAAATCCATAAAACCTTTCTCGCCCGCCAAAACCCGCATCGTTTTTATTGTAATAACACCCACGCCTTTGGCGTTGGCCAAAGGTATCACCCGATCGCCATATACCCGTTTGGTAATACCAACGGGATTATAGGACAGCAAAGCAACATCAAAATCATAGCGTTTTAAAATTTCTTCCGAATCAGGTGCATGATTCATCGAAGAGAATCCGATATACTTTACCAGACCCTCCTGTTTCAATTTTACCAAAGCGCTATAGGTATTTCCATTTTCTATCGCTTCCAGAGTATTCGGTTCATCACCCACTGCATGTAGGAAAAGGACATCCACATAATCCGTTTTCAATTTTTTTAAACTTTGTTCGAATTCCCTCATTCCTTTTTCAATATCAGGGTAGTCAAATTTTGTTGCCAAATATATTTTATCCCTGTGCTTATGAAGCACCTCTCCATACCGCTCTTCGGAGGAAAGGCGTGATCGGTAAGTATAATCCGGAGCTGTATCAAAGAAATTAATTCCTGCTTCCACCGCCCTTTCCAGCATGGGTTCCCATTCTCCTTTTTTATTGAGCAGGAACTGTGAGCCCCCCCCAAATGAAATAATAGAAACATTCATATCTGTTTTCCCTAATTTCCGAGTAGGCAATTTAGATGCTGGTGTACACAATGTAAACAAACTGGTTGCTGATAGGGCCAAGGCTCCAGTTCCGGTTTGTTTAATAAACGTACGACGTGAAATTCTTTTTGGTTTGGTCATAATTTCACTCCTTATAAGGAAGATATGTTACGATTACATTATCCAAAATGTTTTCTGCCCCGGCTAAAGGCGCGGGAAAATATGTTTTTTGCAAGACCGTCTTTGTCGTATCCTTTCCAATTTCTATCAATCCACAAAATAAAATATTATATTTGCCCTCTATATGAGTTTGCATACATAGCTTATACTTCCCCGGAATAAGTTTTTCCTTCACACAGTCAAATACCATGTAGTGTGATCCGGCCGGAGGTGTAGCAGTCGTTACTGCGTCGCATTCCTCGTCTGAAACACTGTCCCATTGGACTACTTTTATCCAATCAGGGCAAATAAGTCCACTATGATAACCTCCCATTGACAAGTATTCGGTCACCATAAGGGATTTGATATAATGACCCGTATTATTTTCCAGCCAGACCGCCGTCTGGAATGACGGTTCCATTTTTTTGGGCGCATTAAAATCATAGCCTAATTTGATATAGCCTTTTGCAAAATTAGTTTTTTCGGAGCAAGATACCAAAAATAAAACAAGCCATGCAAAACAAACTATAATAAAAAATCTTTTCAACATACCATCCTCGTATATTTATCATTTAACTGCCGTGGTCTTCGCCTAATCACTTTAGCTCTCTAATTTTAATATTCTTAAACCAGACTTCCCCCTGGTTTCCTTCAAGTCCGATGAAACCTTTTTTGGCCGGATTCTTAAAAAATGAATTATTATTATAGTGACTTTGAGATATCATCACCTTCCATTCATCATACCATGGATAGTATTCCACCACGTTTAAACCGTTTTGGTTATGAAGAATTTGTCCGTTTTTGTTAATTGTTATCACAACCTTATTCCATTCACCTACCTGTTTTGCATTCTGAGGAAAGGCCGGGATCAAATCCCAAAGGGATCCTGCCACTCTTTTTTCATCTTGCCTTTTTTGAATATCCGAATTATTTTCGCTATCAACAATCTGCATTTGAAGGCTGTTATTGTAAATAGGTTGTCCTTTCCTTTCTTGTACCAGATATAAGATACCGCTATCCGCTCCCTTAGCTATTTTCCATTCCAGGCTTAACTCAAAATTTTTATAGCGTCTTAGTGTAATTATATTGTCCCCTTCTGCAACCTTTTTTGAGCCTAAATAATGAATCATCCCATTACGTATTTCCCAGGTTTCGGGAAATGCATATCCATTGTAAGCTCTCCATCCCTTGGAAGTTTTCCCGTCAAATAATAGTTTCCAACCTTCTGTTTTTTCTTTTTCCGATAAAGTATTATCTCCTTCCCGTCTGGAGAACTCAGGATCGGCAGCATCTACTAATTTTTCAAGAGCAGGAATAATCATCAATTCAGTTTGCCCCCGGGGAGTTTTTGCCTTCTGTAGGACCACCCAGCTTTTTGACGCCCAGCCTTTAGAGACCGTTTGTCCATTTTCGATTATTTGCATTGCTTCCAAGCCAACCAGGGCGCACTTGGACAAATCTTTTGATAGGGATTTTATTTCCCATAGAATGGGAGATGAATTAATAATTGGCAATAGTTTGGGATGATTATTCTTCCAGATATTTAGCCAGAACCGTATTCTCTCCGCAAGTTGAGTTTTATCTGTGTTTTGTTTTAAATATTCATTGACTAATTTTAGAAATTCTCTGGCTCTCTTGGCATCCGGCCGGGCAGCATCAACAACGCGTGTCATTTGGGTATATGTATAATGACTGCGCAATTCAGCCCTTCTGTAGCCTTTCACGGGTTCAATAATATCAACTAACGTCTTTAAGGGCTCTGTTGGCGCATTATTAGTTAGACGTCTCAATAAATATGGGTAATTCTTAAGATGGGTCAACCCAAGTTCTTCCAAGTGGAAGCTGATAATTGTTAAACGCCTGTACATATCGTCGACATCTCTGATTAAAGCCGGTGACCAAAGGCGTTCGGCAATAGCAGCAGCTCTCGGCCATATCCGCGAATCAATAGTCTCCGGATCGACCATTTCAGACCACATAGTGGCTTCTCCACCAAGAATCAACTTTTTCTGTTCTTCCGTCAATTGAATATCCTTGGGAACAGGGTCGTTTAAATAATGATAATCTGTACTTTGAATGAGGTCGAGATAGTATCCATTCGATAAAATAGTTCTGTATCCTTTTTTGACCGCTTGGAGGATTGCTTTCTTCCCTCTCCAAGATTGAATAACTATACTTTTAGGCATTCCCGAGTGTAGAATTTCATCCCACCCAACCATCTTTTTATGATATTTAGTGAGTATTTTTAAAAGACGACTATTAAAATAATTTTGTAACTCACAATTATTTTTTATGCTATTCGCTTTCATAAAATTCCGGATCTGCAGATTTTTCTTCCATTGATTACCATTATTTTCATCTCCACCGATATGCATATATTCATCAGGGAATAATTGGCACATTTCTTTAAAAAAAGCATCAAGAAAGATATAGGTATCTTCAATTGTCGGATTAAAAGTCGGATCAAAAATACCAAATGCTCTCTGCAGCGTATAGGGCCCCGGTGCACTGGCATATTGTGGATAACCGATAAACCAGCTTGTGGCATGACCCGGAAGATCAAACTCCGGTATTACCCGAATGCCACGATCTGCTGCATATTGAATAACCTCTTTTATTTGCTCTTGGGTATAATAAAATCCATCAGAACCAAGCTTGTGCAATTTGGGGAAGGTTTTATCCTCTACCCGAAATCCTTGATCATCCGACAAATGCCAATGAAAGACATTCATCTTAACAGCGGCCATACCATCCAAATTCCGTTTTATCACCTTTATGGGCATAAAATGACGACAAGCATCTATCATCAATCCCCGCCATAAAAATCGGGGTTTATCCTTAATAAAAACATTGGGTACAAAATAGCCCTGCTCATCTGCATCCAGTAACTGTAAAAAAGTTTCCAGACCACGCAGAGCACCAATATCATCCTCCACCGTTAAACGAATTAAATGTCTATTAATTTGTAAGGTATATGATTCATCCTCTCCTAAGACCACCTTTCCCGGTCGTTTAACGGTGATTACCATTAAGGGATTCTTAACCTCTTCAGTTTTATCAAAGAACACCTGAGATAAAAATAATCCGCTACGCCCTGCTAAGCGTTTTATCATCCTAGAAACGGCTTTATTGATTCTTATATCCGGATTTCCCTCTACACGAACCGAAAATGTACTATCTATACGGCATCTTCCACTTTGTATCTTAACTTCTGACGGAACAGGCAATAGATTGTGAATTGATTTTTGCGCAAAACCAGGACTAATCAAAATGAAAAATAAAAACATAACATAACTAATGGAATATTTCATCGTTGATGCTCACTTATTAAAGGTTAAAACAAACCACTTTGGGTTCGGTCATTTCCTGCAGGGCAAAACGGATACCCTCCCGGCCCAGACCGCTTTTTTTAACTCCACCGAAAGGCATTAAATCCACCCGGTAATCCGTGGAATCATTGACCATAATGCCGCCTACCTCCATGTGCTTAACGGCATAAAAAGCATGGTTCAGGTTGGAAGTAAAGATAGCCCCGTGTAAGCCGTACTCCACGGCATTGGCTTTTTCCACAGCCTCTTGCAAAGAATCTACCCGGTACAGGGTCACCACCGGGCCAAAGACTTCCTGGCAATCGAGTTTGGCTTCTTTAGGCATCTGTTCCAGTACGGTGGGCGGAAAGAGGGTGCCCCGACGAGAACCTCCCGTTAATAATCGAGCCCCTTTATCCACCGCTTCTTTGACCCATTGTTCCACGCGAAGTGCTTCCTGCTCGCTGATCATCGGACCCATATCCGTATCTTCATCCAGTTGAAATCCGGTCTTGTATTGTTGAGTCCTGTGTACAAATTTCCGGCGAAATTCGTCGTATATTTTTTGATGAATATAGATGCGCTGTACACCGATGCAGTTCTGTCCTGCCGCCCAAAAGGCGCCGGAAACACAGGAATTTACCGCTTTATTCAAATCACAATCATCCAGCACGATCACCGGCGAGTTGGAGCCCAGTTCCATGCCGATTTTTTTCAGACCGGCCATATGGGCAATCTTTTGTCCCGCTTCCACGCCTCCGGTAAAGGTAACCATACGGATGCGCTCGTCGCTGACCAGAGCCTCTCCCAACTCGCTGCCGTATCCGGTGACAATGGATAAGATTTCCCCGGGCAGACCGGCATCCAAAAGACACTGTCCTAATTTAAGAGCGGACAGGGGAGTTACCGTGGCCGGTTTTAAGACAATGGAATTGCCGCCCGCGATAGCGGGTCCCAATTTATGGGCCACTAAGTTCAACGGATCGTTAAAAGGGGTGATGGCCCCGATAATACCGATCGGGAAACGGTAATAATAGCCGATCCGGTTCTCGGAACCTTCGGCACTGTCGAAAGGCAGGGTCTCACCGTTCAGGCGCCGTGCTTCTTCGGCCGAAATCGTGATGGTGTTAATGGCTCTGCCTACCTCTTTACGAGCCTCGCGGATGGTCTTCGAGCCTTCTGTGGCAATCGTTTCGGCTAATTCCTCAAAACGACCCTGCATAATTTCGGCCGTTTTTTTCAAAATGGAAATACGACGGTGAACCGGCATTTCCCGATTTATTTCATAGCCCTTACCGGCAACGGCTATGGCCTGTTTGATGTCTTCCGGACTACCCTGGGGAACCGTATCGACCAGGCTGAAATCGTAAGGATTACGGACTTCGATCTTTCTATCCTTATCGACCCAAAGGCCGCCGATGATCATTTTCATAACCTTACTCACTTCCGTTCATTATTGCACGATTGTATAAATAGACACCTTGTAATAGGATTAAAGAATGCTTTTCGGTATATCCGATTCTTATTGAGCCCAACAATTTTTTCCTTCATTATCACTATGGATTTTTTCTCCTATACTCTGCACTCAAAATGTTAAAAATTGGACTTCGATAATGGGCGAATCATAATACGTCTTTCCTATTTTCCATCTGTTTATTGTTTATACAAGTGAACGGCAATATCGCCTTTCCAGTTTGCGAACTTTGTTAATGCATTTTCTTTACCATAGACAATTCGACCGTCTACCATAGTCATTTTAACAGAAATATCTTTAATTTTCTCGGCAGGGCATTCCAGTATATCATCTGACAATACGATTAAATCTGCCAATTTACCAGGCTCAATCGATCCCTTAATATCTTCTTCGAAAGAAGCATAAGCATTATTAATTGTATACATCCGCAAACCATCTTCTCGTTTAACTGCTTCTTCTGGAACTATTTTAGAGCCTCTTTCCGTTTCATGTGTAACAGCCGACCAAATAGAAAGAAAAGGATTATAAGGATTTACGGACCTTATAGAATCAAATTTAACCATATGATCTGAACCTCCGTTTATCATCACACCCGCATCAATCATGGATCTATAAGGATGGAAATCCTGCATTTTTTCCATTCCCAACACATATTCCATAGCGTCAGCATCTTTATAGAACCAAGCTGGCTGCATATCTGCATAAACACCGAATCTCACCATTCTGGCAATTGCTTCTGCAGAGTAAAAATTACCGTGGATAATTGAAAACCGTTTCCCTTTTAATGGTATTTTTTTATTTACCTCTTCTATGGCCTTTAGGTAAACATCCACACCACCGCTTCCGGTAATATGGGCAGAAAACTTCCAACCTAAATCTGCAGACATGGCGATAAGATGGGATAGTTGATTTTTATCTAGGAGGAGAAAACCGCGGTAATTGGCATCATCAAGTCCAAAAATTTTAGCTGCCTTATTTCCCCAAGGTTCTTTCATCCAAGCCGTTCCTGTTAGGATACCGCCATCAACCCAGGTTTTTAAGCTCCCCACCTTAATCCATTCATCTCCCGAGCCTGTCTTAATATTCCAGCTTTTAATTTCATTCTTAATAGATTCTATTGGTGCTTTACCTCCGTCAGGTACATTCATATTCTGAAAAATCCGTACGGTAAGCTTCCCCAGCTTTCTTAATTCTACATAATCGCCAAGCGACTTTGGGCTGCCCATACCAACACATACACTTGTAATTCCGACTTGATTATAGCGGTTAAGCATATTGCTAAGTGCGTCCAAACGTTGAGCAGGAGAGGGGGTTTGTTTTTCTATGCGCGTTAGCAAATCAAACGAAGAAGAACGTACAATACCATTCAACTTACCGCTTTTTTTATCGCGAATAAGATCGGGATTTTTTATGTCTTCCAAAATACCGGAAGCTTTCATAGCCGCTGTATTAATCATACCACTATAACTGCCATTAAGGAATACGGGATTTTCCGGAGCTGCTTCATCCAACTCGATAAGGGATGGCCAGATCATTTCTTTTAAACGGGTAGGAAAAAATGTCGGATGGATTATCCATTCTCCCTTTTTCTTTTTTCGAGCCTCTAACCTTACCCATGAGAGCAATTCGGGAAGAGTATTAACATCGGGAATTTCCTCAAATAATTCACTCTGTGCTGCTAAATCCCAGTGCGTATGTCCATCGATAATCCCTGGCATAACCGTCGCCTTATCCAAATCCAAGAGCTCTGTATGAGACCCCGCGAGTTTAAATGCGCCTTCATTCGTTCCGACAAAGATAAACTTACCATTTTTAATCGCAACCGCTTCTGCTATTGAAAATTCATCATTTACTGTAATGATTTTACCATTATACAACACCATATCAGCGTTTATTTTCGCTTCATATTCTGAAACATCAGTATCCAAAGTATGCTCCTTAACCGTATTTTCCCTTTTTGATTAACGTATTATACTTTTCCAATAAAGGTAAGTAGTTTAGTGTACATAAAATAGACCATAACACTAATTAGTATAAAACCAAAGATGGCTATAATATTTTGTACAAAAGTATTTCTATAATTTAACATGATTTTTTTATTATTTAGTACTAAGAACATTCCTATGGCGATAAGTGGTACACCAACTAAGGTAGCGGCTTGAGCAATAATCAGAGCATATATCACATCTCCGCGAAAAAACACCGCTATCGTCATTCCTAATAGGAGAATAAAAATAGTTATTATTTTCGGTATTTTTGCATCCATTGATTTACCAAAGCCAAGGCTATCAGATAAAAGGCCAGCCCCGATAACAGGATTAACCAACAAAGAAGAAAAAGCCGCCGCACAAAGTCCAAGACTAAAAACATATTTTGCAAATCTACCAAAGAGCGCATCCAGCTGCATAGCCATATCACCGGCTGAATGTATTTCAATCCCTCGCGTATGTAAAGCAGCCGCAGAAGTTATAATAACCAGCATTGATATTATTGCAAGCAGAGCAACTCCCATGTTAGCGTCAAACAGGCCTTTTTTTAAATTTTCTTTTTTCCATCCTTTTTCCTGTACCAAATAGGGCTGATAAAGAGCTCCCCCTAGGGCAAAAGTAGTAGCAACCAAGGCAGCCATTTCACTAAAATTATTCATAGAAACGGAAGTAGGTAAAAATCCTTTTGCAACAGCTCCTATATTCGGTGCGGCAAAAACCAAATTAGTAAAAAAAGCTAAAATCATAACCATTACTAAGATCATCATTATCTTTTCAAGTATCCGATAGATATGTTTTGCCATAAAAATCAGAACAATTGCTGACAAAGAAAATATGACCGCCCATACCCATTCGGCAACTCCGGTTAATGCCTTCATACCGATACCAATACCCAGGTTATTACCAAATTGAAAACTGGATGCAGAAATAAATGCCGATAACCCAATCAACACAGAAAACCATCTTCCATAAGTGGAAGCGATTGTCTGCAAGATCGTTTCATTATGTAAAGCACCAAATCGTGCTCCCATTGAGGTGTATACAGCCATAGAAATTGCCGCTATAATAATAAGCCAGAGTAAGGAATAACCTTGAGTAGAACCTATACTGGATGAAACCGTTAGGCTCCCCGGACCCAATACAACCGAGGCCATTATCAATCCAGGACCAAACGAATTGAAAAATTTTTTGTATTTGTGTTTCATAATAAGTAGTCTTTCCCTCTTTTTAAATGGTATTGCCGTTTATGTTGTCCTATTCAAACAAGCTCCAGACTTATCTGCATAATTATTTTATTTCCCAATCATCCGTTCTAAAGCATGATGCCGGTAAACCTGCATTGTTAAATAAATTTGGTACGGCTGTATTATCACAAGCAAAACGCACTGCAACTGGATATTCAACTTTTTTAGAAAACACCAATACTGTTTTATTATCTATCACTGCTTCTGCATTAATAAATTTTTTATCAGCACCCGCAATCTTGAAATCCGTTAACTTTTCTCCGCGACATACAAGGTGGTCCGCAACATGGTCAAAAAATATACGAATTTTATTCCCTTCCAACTTCATACCGCGATAAAGAGGCCCGCTGAAAACAATTTGTTTTTTTCCATACGTTTTAGCCAATGCCCAATTAGCCAGTCGGACACCCACATCTTTTTTATTTTTAGAATGAATGTTTTCAGGATCGCTTATATCACTAACCACCACCATTCCTGTATTGGGAAGAGACAATGTTTTTAATTGTGCTTCTTTTACTAAAGCACTCTTTCTGTTTTTCCCATAACGAAATGGAGCAATCTGCACATAATAAAAAGGAAAATTATATCCCCACCCGTTTCTCCAGCTTCTGATTAAAGCAGGGAATAAATGAATGTAATCCTTCGGATTACGTGTATTCGCTTCCCCCTGGAACCAAATTACGCCAGCAATCTTAAAGGGTAGGAGGGGAATAATCATAGAATTATATACAGAACCCGGGATAATCGGCGACCAACGGAACCCTGCAAACAATTTAATCATATTCTTAGCTACTTTTTTAACTTCTGGGGTATTAGGAGGCATCCACACTTCGATCGGCGTACCTCCCCACGCATTATCAATAAGACCGATCGGGCATTTTAGAGAATCATATAATCGTTGGCCAAAAAAGTAAGCGATAGCGCTAAAATCAAACATGGTCTGCGGCGTACAGCGTTTCCATTCGCCTTGAGAATCCAGTTGCGGATAATTTGAGCTTCTTAGACCCATACGGAAAAATCGTATAGCCGGATTATCGGCTTTCATTACTTCTTCAGTCCCATGATCAATGCCCCACCGGGGCATCATTTCCATATTTGACTGACCGGAACAAAGCCACACTTCTCCAATAAGAATATCCTTTAAAAGGATCGTATTAAATTCCGTAATAGTCAAAGTATAGGGGCCACCGGCGTCAGGCGTGCTTAATGTAACACTCCACTCTCCTAATGAGTTAACTGTATCTTTAACCTCTTTTTGATTCCAACTTGCTATTACCCTTACTTCTTCAACAGGTTGTCCCCAACCCCAAACGGTAATATGTGAATTTTGTTGTAACACCATATGGTCACTAAATATTTTTGGCAAACTTACATTCGCTTTCACAGTTGAAAGAGATATCAATGCTAATAAAATACAAATTTTATGTTTTTTCATATATAAAACCCATACCTTTGCCATAATTATATTTTAAAATCCACCATCTTTATTGTTTTATTTTTCTTTAAAATGATTTTTCCGTCTTTATCCAAAATTTGTATAACTAAATAATAATCTCCGGGATTTTCTACTTTTGAAATATCCATAATGACAGGTTGCCTTGTTTGAAAAGAAGCTTCCCTATAAGAAATAATTTTGCCCGACATATTTTTCAAATAAAATTGTATTTTGTCTTTTTCCTCTCGGGCTATAGAAAAGCCATATCCACACAAATTAATCGTCATCCATCCCTGCGAAATATCTGCATATTCGGGTATACCTATCTCTTTAAGGAAAGGCCTTTTAAATTTAAGCAAATAGGCTTCATCTAATTCCATTATTAATTTCGTCCCATCATTATACCAACGTTCTGGAATGACCAAATTAATATTTTGCAGGTCTTTCCAGAATACGCTGTCATAGAAGCTTGATTGTAATAAATCTGGTATTGATATAAAAAATGTAAACCATTTTCCACGTTCCTTAATTAAATCTTGCGAGACAACCGCTTCAATTTTACCCTGTCGACTCTTGAAATATATTTTTAAAGGGATACTACTTAAAACGCCGTTGTATCCAACCCAATTTAACTTCATCCTGAAGTAGAGATAATCATATGTTGTTAAATCCAGCTCTCCCTTTCTAAAACGAATTCCCACACCAGGCCAGCCAATAGGGTGAATACCATCGGTTTTATTATTTATCCGATGATCTATATGAATAATATATTTTAAGATTTTATCACTATTCATTCTATTTACAATACGGATAACTCCTTCCCTAATTTGGCTTTTCCATCTAAAAAAATCTCTATCTTTAAGATTAAATATATCTACATGATCATTAGGAAATGTTTTTTCTGTGATGTTGAAGCTATTATCCTTTGTAGGCAGATTTTGTTGCTTAATACTTTTTGAGACAGATTTAGGGCTCATATTTCTTGCAGAAGGATATTCCAAAAGTCGGGATATGTTTTGCGCTATTACCTTTCTTATGATATTAAATTCATCCGAAGACCAAATATTAGATTTTTGGTAGCGACGTTGAACATGAATATATTTCCAAATATTCTGAAGTTCTTTTTCGGCATGATCTACCAATTGCCCGCACTCTTCAAGCCCTCTTCTTTCTTCGATGGCCTTTTCCAAGGTATAAATATATTTTAAATCATCTATGCCTTCCCTAAAACTATCCCAATATATAGCAGGAATAATGGTACCATGCTCATCCATTTGCATACCACATGGAGCCGAAGGAGACCGCAGGTAATCGAACCCATATTGATAGCTAGACATTCGCCAGTGCCAGGGTATAAGAACCGTATATCCGCTTCGCCAGAAGCCAAATCCAAAAGTCATCCTTCCACCCTTCATCATAATGAGCCGATTTTTTATTTCACCGGAATTATAATTGGGATAGCTCCAATATTCATAATCACCGACCGTCGCTGTTTTATATGATACATCAAAGGGTTGCGAACACCAGGCATCGATATAATTTTTATAATACAGAGCGTCATTACTTGTGGATTCTTTTGTAATAAAAGTTTTAATGCCCGCTTTTTTAATGGCTTTATATACACGCACTCCAAATTCTCTGGCTGTAGGGTCAACCTCATCAACCGGACAAAGATAAAACTCAGGCCATCCTTTTGTAAACCACCATGATTTGAATTCCATGAATGCTTTCGTAATTTTATTGAAAAATTTGGCAGATGGTAGATTTTTTAATTTCCAATGGCTTTTCCAGGACATACCCTCGTACTTTTGGAGAAGCGATACAATAACAGCCTCTCCATCAATGGGGATTGGACCTCTTAAGCCCCTATTTAGCATCTTTTCTAATATTTCTTGATTCTTCTTAGAAAAGATTACATGGTCACCATCGCTAAGCACATACAAAGATGGGATCATATCAAGACCATAATCAAGCATTGCCTGTATATCATTAGACACCGCTCGTTCATAAAGCTCTCCGCTCATTTTCCGATATAGGCGATCCGTTCCGCTGAACATGGTTAAGTAAAATACAGAATGACGCTTATGGGGGTCTTTCTGAAGCTTAAACCCAAGAACTCTAAATTTAATCGTGATATGCACCGGTTTATTTAATTTATCATGGCTAATATTAACATGGCCCTCATAAATGCCCTCTGCTGCACCTTCCGGGACATGGACTATTATCCAATATCTTTGGCATTCGAACTTCTTTGCCTCATTCACACTTACTTTTTCAAGGAGTTCCGGAACATTTCTATAGGTACCTTTGGATATCCAGTAGGGATATGGCACATTCCAATAAGTAACCAGACGTAAATCTAAATTTGAAGAGTCTATCTTATATTTATCATGGGTAAGATCGGAAATGGTAAGACGTAAATTTTTTAAATTTTTTAAGGGATATAAGCTTAGGGTAAGTGGCTCAAATTCACCGGGAGTGGCAAAAGCCTTTAATATTTGTGTGCGTTCATGTGGTAAGGGATGTGTGTTTTTATAAACCGGTTCTATGGCTGGACGAGAAAAAATTATAAATCCTCGTTTCTGATCGGCTAGTGTAACAACCGGCTTAGGTGCATTTTCAATATAGGGTTCCTCTGTCCATCCCTTGGGTACGGTTGGCTGAATTCTTGGTCTTACTTCCTGCTGACTGTATAGACATCCATTAAGAAGGATAAGACAAAAAAATAAAATAATTTTAATTAAATTCATGAATTTATTCATAACATTTTCAACTACTTATAAAACGGAAAATGTATAGTCTCACTTAACGGAATTTTGAATTTTCTTATTCATATCTAAATCTTCTGATTTCCCTTTTATCGGCTTAGATTTGCACTATTATCAATCAACTTAAAATAATCGTCGAAGGCATTAACCAACTGTCGACCTAATAAAATCCAGTCTTCTGATAAGGGTTGTTTGTGTAAACCTTCAATCCAGTCTGCATTTAACTCGTACACTATCCAATCCATCTTATACCTTTCTGAGAAGCCCTTTCCGGGTTTAGTTATAATGATATGTTCCCTAAACCAAGTGTCTTGCCTAAGGAGTTTTTCTAGGGTTCTCATCCTTCTAAGATAAGAGGAAGGATCGGTTAAGGGAGGTTCAAATATAAGCGGTCCGCTGCCGTCATTATGAAAATCTATTCCAAGTTCTATTTTTTGGCCTTCGTTGATTTTACTTTCCAGCCATTTTTCCATCACATAATTTTCCTTTGCAATCACAGGATCGGCCGGTTTGTCAAGTCCTCGATTCAGATCCCAGCCTCGCATGTTAAATCGGGATACACCCCTCGCTACACCATCGATATTGGCCATAGGTAAAATATAAAGACAATAATGTTTCAGATATTCATCGGCCTCTTTCGTATTCTCTAAAAGTTTATCAATAATTCCTTCTACTACCCAATTACCTCCCGGCTCCCAGGGATGCACCCTGGCACGAATAAAAATCCTATGCGGTGCCTTTTCATTTCCAACCCGAATAATGTTCAGATCACGACCCTCTACCGATTGACCGATGACTTCGATATTGATCTTTTTATTATCCTTAA
>Ga0256841_1001556_pt1 | contig 19484 bp, 15 predicted proteins | sample 356308metaG_FD_185971 | JGI IMG/M metagenome (GOLD analysis project Ga0256841, IMG submission 185971) | Hydrothermal vent microbial communities from Mid Atlantic Ridge, Atlantic Ocean - 356-308 | ecosystem: Environmental > Aquatic > Marine > Hydrothermal vents | place: Atlantic Ocean: Mid... | reverse complement strand
CTGATTGTCTTTACTAGTGCTCCAGGAGATACTACCCGACTCAAAGGACTAAATTATCAGGTCTATCGTGACAAAATGAGCAAAGAAAATCTCGATCACTTTATAAAAACCAGCGGAGGTCTCCAATGAGTCTCAATGTCCTGGTCGTCGACGACGATTTTATCAACCGCAAACTCATCCAGGCACTTCTCAAGCGCCATACACAACTTGTCGGGCAGATCTTTGAGGCCGAAAATGGATCCGAAGCGTTGAAGGTTCTCAAAGAGCATCCCGAGATCGACCTGATTCTCTTGGACATTCTGATGCCTGTTCTCGACGGCAAAGAGTTTCTGAAAATCTTCCGAGCCGACCAGGAAAATAGCCGTATACCCGTTATCGTCCTCTCCACCGACGATACCCAGAAGACGACTGTTCTAAATCTCGGTGCCGAAGATTTCATCATCAAACCTATCGGAGAAGAAGATCTCGTCCAACGGATCCGCTACTGGACCCAAAATATGGGAAGTTGAAGTTGGAAGTTATTCGAAGTTAGAAGATTTCACGGAGCCGGCAGGAATCTCAGGCTCCGCTCCGCTGTTTTCCTGGATCAGATCAGCGCTTTTTCCAGCACCTCTTCGATCCGCTCCACCGGGACGATCTCCACATGCTCCAGAACCTCTTTGGGAAGATCCTCCAGATCCCGCTCGTAGTTTTTGCTCGGGATCAGCGCTCGTTTGACTCCCGCCTTGTAGGCGGCGATGAGCTTCTCTTTGAGTCCCCCGATGGGCAATACCTTACCCGTCAGCGTAAGCTCGCCGGTCATGGCCACCTTGTTGTCCACTTTGCGGTCACTGTAGATAGAGGCGATGGCGGTGGCCATCGTGATGCCGGCACTGGGCCCATCCTTGGGTGTCGCTCCCTCGGGGACGTGCAGGTGCAGGTCGTAGCGCTTGTAGACTTCGCTGGCATCGGGGACGATCCCCTCCTCCTTCTCCTTGGCCGTGCGGGGGATGAGACGGGAAGGGATCTTCACTTTCCCCTCGTCGATCAGGATCTTGACGACGCTGTGGGCGATGCGGGCAGACTCTTTCATCACGTCGCCCAGGCTACCGGTGAGCTGCATCGCTCCTTTGCCCTTGATTTTGATCGCCTCGACGGTGAGGACGTCGCCGCCGACGGAAGTCCATGCCAGACCGTTAACCACACCGACCTGGGGCTCCTCCTCGATGACCGAAAATTCGAAGACCTTCTTGCCGGCATATTTGGGCAGGTTCTTTGCCGTGACGCGAATATGGTCGATCTGAGGGTTTTCCAGGATCTGCCGGGCCGCCTTGCGCATCAAAGTCGCGATCTTGCGCCGCAGATTCCGCACGCCGGGCTCCCGGGTGTATTCGTCGATGAGCAGACGCAGGGCTTTTTTGGAGATGCTGAACTCGTCGGGACGCAGGGCGTGCTTCTTGAGCTCCTGAGGGATCAGGTAGCGCCGGGCGATCTCGAACTTCTCTTCCGGCGTATAGCTGTTGACGATAATGATCTCCATCCGGTCCCGAAGGGGAGCGGGGATATAGCCCAGCTCGTTGGCCGTCGCGATGAAGACCACCTTGCTCAGGTCGATGTGGAAGTTGAGATAGTAGTCCCGGTAGTGGGTATTCTGCTCGGGATCGAGAATCTCCAGCAACGCCGAGGTGGGATCGCCCCGCTGGGTACGCCCTACCTTGTCGATCTCGTCCAGGACCATCACCGGATCCATGGTCTTGGCTTCGATGAGCCCCTGGACGATCCGTCCCGGCATGGCGCCCACATAGGTCCGCCGGTGCCCCCGCAGTTCGTTGACGTCTTCGAGCCCTCCCAGTGCGATACGCACCAGAGGGCGATCGAGGGCTTTGGCGATGGAGTTGGCCAGGGAGGTCTTGCCCACGCCCGGAGGGCCGGCAAAACAGAGGATCACCCCCTTGCTCTCGGTCTCCTTCTTGCCCCGTAGCTGTGCCAGCTCTTTGACCGAGAAGTACTCGACGATCCGCTCCTTGGGCTTCTCCAGGGAGTAGTGATCCTTGTCCAGCTCTTCGGCGACCTTTTTGACATCGAGCTGAGCCTTGGAAAATTTGCCGAAAGGCATATCAAAGACCCACTCCAGATAGTTCTGCAGCACTACCGCATCGGCACTGTCGGGGTGCATCCGTGCCAGACGGTCCAGCTGCTTTTTGATCTCCTTGTAGGCATCCTCTTCCAGGTAGGGCTTGATCTCTTCGAGCTTCTCTCTAAAAGCGGCGATCTCCTCCTCCCGCTGGGTATCGACGCCGAGCTCTTTCTGGATCTCCTTGAGCTGCTCCTTGAGAAAGTACTCCTTGTTGGTCTGTTCGATCTTGCTGTGGACCTTGGAGCTGATCTCTCGCTGGACCTTCAGGGCCTCGATCTGTCCGGCGATGATGTCGATGATCCCCAGAAGCCGCTGCTCGATATCCTCCATCGTGTAGAGCTCGTAGGCCTTCTCTTTCTTGAGAGGAAGCATCGAGGAGACCAGGTCGGCGATCCGGTGGGGTTCGTCGTTCTCTTCGATGGTCTTGACCAGATCGGCGGGGATGGAGCTGTTGAGCTGACTGAGCTGCCGGATCTTCTCCCGGAGCATCGCAAGCAGAGCGTCGACTTTGAGCTGATTGTAGCTGTCATTTTCGACGATACCGATCTTCGCCTGCAGCGGCTCCCCCTCCACCGGCTCGAGAATCCGCCCCCGGGCTAGACCCTGGAAAAGGATCTTGACCCGGCCGTCGGGCATGTGCACCTTGCGCATGATACTGCCTACGACGCCCACCGGGTAGAGGGCTTCATGACTCCGCTCCCCCTCATGACCCGGTCGGGTCGTCGCGACGAAGAGCAGGGAGTTGTTCTCCATCGCCGCCGTCGCCGCATCGATATCGGGCTGAGAGCTGAGGAAGATCGGGCTGATCATGAAGGGGTAGAAAAAGGTCTCATCCTCCCCTACGATGGGAAGAACCGCCGGAAACTTGTCGTAATCAGTGAGCTGCATATATAATCCTTTAGTCGTTATCTATAAAACTTTATGAGTCTTAAATTTACTTTAAGAATATACTAAAAGCGCGGGAAATTGTCAAGCCCCCGAACGGGGTGTATCAATTGAAGGGGTTGAGAGAGGAGATGAACCCGCCGGCGGGATCTTCGATCTGCTCGGGCTTGTAGAGGTACTGGGCGTTCTTTTTGCGATAGATCCCGGCTCCCTCTTTTTTGCCCAGGCGATCGTAGAGACGGGCGATGTCGGCATTGAGGAGATACTGTGCCATCTCGAGGCGGACGATCATGGTCCGCACCAGCGGCGCATAGCGGCTGCCGCCCCGGGAGGCGACGAAGCTCCGGCAGCGGGCCAGGGTATCGGCCACGAGCTTTTGGTCCTTGTTGATATCGTGAATCCCCAGAAAGGAGGCTTTGAGCTTGAGAAAGAGCGCATACTCCGCCCAGGGGCCACCTCCGTATCTCTTGAGAAACTCGTCGAGATAATACCCGGCCAGCAGGTACTCCTCCTCGGCCATATGGGCCTGGGCCAGGGCCAGCATCGTCGTAGGAAGCAGCGAAGAGTCCATATGCTCGCTTCGCAGAGAGAGATACTCTTTGTCGGCTTTTTCCAGATCGTTACCGGCAATCGATCGCTGGATAGCATCGTACCACCCCTGGGCCGATTTGTTGTACTCCTGTTTCTCTTCCGATGGGCCGAAACAGCCGGTCAATGCCAGGGCTATCGCCCCGACCGTCATGTATCGCAAGATTCTCTTCACCTTCCGCTCCTCGACAATCCAAAATCAGGATATGATACCAAAAATCGCCTGACAGGCGAGCTTTCGATAAAGAGTAAGGCCCGGAAAATCTTCCAGCCCATCGGCTGTTCCCCTCGATCCTCGAGGTTTCACCACTTACCCATTTCCGTTATTCCATTTTTTGGTCCCCTTTTAGATGTTCCTTACCGGCAATATGCTATAGTAAATTGATTAGTCTGTGTAGATATGCCAAAATAGGCATGAAACGGGAATGCAAAGCCGCAGGGCTCAAAAGAGCCGTCCGTTCTCCCTCCTGCGAACCTTCGGGAGCGAGGGAGGATCGATACGACTGCGAATTATTCCGGCGAGAGCCCGATGAGAAAGGTGTGGGAATGAAAAAATGGAGAAAGAGTCTTAAACTTTTGAGCATAACGTTATTGACCATCATGGTAATCCCCTCGGTCTCTTTTGCCGATGATTATCCGTCGGACAGTTGTGCCAATCCAAGAAGCATACAACTCAACGGCACGGCATCGGGACACCTGGTAGGAAACGGTAGCAGCCCTTTTGAAGAGGATTTTTTTGTTTTTACGGTCCCTTCCAACGGTGAGCTCCATATTTGGAGTACCGGATACAACGATGACTTGGATGCATTTTTATACAACGACGATACCTGTAGCAATGAAGTAGCCAGAGATACAAGAGGCGCTGGGCAAACACATAATGTGGACTTTACTTATCAGGCATCTGGCGGAACAACCTATAAACTGAAAATAAGAGGGTGGTCCGGCGATGCCGACTATGTACTACATGTGGACTTTACACCCAGCGGAACGATCTGGGTCAAAAATGCAGCCGGAGATTCCGCCTATACCGATCCTTCACCCTATACCAATAATTCCGATGCGACCGAAACGCTCAGTATCAGTGGAGCCACGATGCTGGAGGTGCATATTTCCGGTGAGACGGAAGATGAAGCAAACTGCAACTACGACTATGTCGAGATTACCGACGGGAACGGCGATACCAGAAGATTTTGTGGAAATATCGACGAAACTTACCTGGCAGCAGGTCCCAACGTAGATCTACTATTCCATTCCGATGGAGGCGTCGTAGCATCAGGAGTGTCGGTGAGTATCGCCATCCCTCAAGCTCGTGCCGAGAGCGACTCCTACGAGACCCCCATCAATACGACACTGAATATCGATGCGGCCGACGGTGTGTTGAGCAACGATGGAGGAGAAGGCATCCGGATCACCGACCATACCGATCCCTCCGACGGCCTACTGAACCTCAACGAGGACGGCAGCTTCACCTATACGCCTCCCAATAACTTTACGGGAACCGTCACCTTTTCCTATACGATCACCGATGAGGACAACAATACGGATTCTGCCGATGTCACGATCGTTGTGGCACCGCAATATTCCAGCGGTCAATACCATCCGTTCTATCTCGTCAATCCCCCCAAGACTCGCAATACCATCGGGAATTACAAAATTGCCGGAAATACCGTACTATGCCTGACCGATCATACATCAACCTATGGAGGGACGTGTCAGGGAAATAACCCCTCCTACGATATCATTACCAGCAATATGCATATCAGCAAATATCTGGATATCGACGAAGACCCGAGTACTTGGGACTCTACCTCTTCCTATATCGAAATTCCCGATTCATTTATCGATAAAGGAACGATCCTTTGGGCCGGGCTTTTCTGGCAGGGACGTCTGAGTATGGATCATAACTACCCGATCCGTTACGCCAAAGAAAACGGAAGCGGAGGATACGATCTCATCGAGATCGGGTCGGGAAGCAACTCCAACATCGACGACTACGACAGCCCCGAAGAGATGGCGGCAGCCGGAGCCAACCAAATCAAACTGAAAATTGATAACGGTAATTATCATAAAATACTTGCAAGTGCGTTACACACCTATACCAGCAGCAACGGAACGACCTACGACGCTTTCGCCGACGTAACCTCGATCGTCAATAACGAGATCAATAGCTCCGGCAAACATGTCTTCACCGTCGCCAACCTCATGACGATGGAGGGGCGGGAACCCTCTCCGGGTGCCTACGGAGGGTGGGCACTCGTCGTCATCTATGCCGAAGACTACGGCCGAGGCCATGCCCGCAACATCTCGATCTACAACGGGTTCATCTCAATCAGCTCCAACGATGATCCGATACCCATCAGCGGTTTTCGCCTTCCCTCTACGGGTGATGTCGATGCCGCGATCTCTGTTTTTTCGGGAGAGGGTGAATATCGTTACGGTTATCGTCCCGGGAGTAACTCCGTCGACTGGATGAAAATCAGCGATCACGAGAACAGCGGATACGACTATATGCCAGGAGTCCCTGCCGGTCGGCAACGACCCAACCGGGACAACATGTTTGACGCCATTCTCGCAGGGATTTCCAGGGACCACATCATCAAAAACGGCCAAGATACTTTCAATGACCAAAGCGTCAACAACGTGGGAGTTGATGTAGACAACTACGATGTCTCCGAGCTCATGACACAATATCGGGAAGACAATCCCGATATCGACACCGTCTACATCAGAACATACTCCAACAACGACTACATTACGCCGGGAATGCTGGCCTTCTCCGCCCAGCTCTACCAGCCGAAAGTCTGCTACGACTTCGCCGTCAAACGCAATGAATTTCTTATCCCATCTCATAGCACTGGACGGGGTGGTGACTACAACACTACCGCTCAAATCAACGATGAAATCAGCTTTACGGTAGCCATCCGCAGCATGGAGGGAGATATGGATCTCTCCAAAGTTTCCGTAGCGTTGACGCTCGACCAGGAAGACGGCAATATCAGCTATATCCGAAACCCCGATAAAGCCTACTACTCCCGGGTCAACTCCAATACCCTTCTGCCGACGGACTACTCCTCCCTCAGCGATGACGAAAGACCCGTCATTTCCATCGGCAAAGGCCGAACCGATGATGTAGGGGGACTTGTGAGCCCCCATGAACGATACTTCAGCAAATTCTACTACCGGGTCAACGATCTCAACCAGTCCCGAATCAGCGGAAGGTTCAATATCGAAGTCAATGCCAGTATGGATTTCGGCTCCGGCGAATTTTGGCAGATCATGCAGATCGACCGATGTGAACAGAATCTTACCTACAATCCCCAGTGGTACCGCTTCAACGTCGAAAAGCCCTTCACAGGCAGCATTCCGAGCAACGATACCGATCATTACTCTCTTCCGACACGTATATCCGGCAGAGACTTTAACTACTCCGTCGCCTCCTATATCAAAAATCCCCTTGACAACTACCGTTATACAGAACCCGCTCCCGCCGACGGGATCACCGTCGACGTGGAAATGATCAACATCGACGCCTTCGACGACAACGGCTCCTACTTCAAATGTAGCAACCCCGATCCCGATATCATCGTCATGCCCGGCAGATTCGTCTACTTTAACAACGGTGACAAGCGAAAGTTGATTCTTGATTCCAACGACTTGAGCAATACCTACGCAATCCGAAGCGCCACCTTCCGTATGTGGCTACTGATCGACGAAAACGGCACGATCCTCTCCGACGCCTCTTACCACTCCAAAAACGACAATGCATATTTTGCCACGGTCTACGACAACTACTTTAAAGACCGGGACAGCAGCGGCCTTTGCAGCAATGCCTGTAGCGCACCCTACAGCTATACCAGCCCCAGAGCGTCCAATGAACCTTCGGCCGTAGGCTGCTATGCCTGTCTACGAGACTATTTCGCCCAGCCCTACTGTGCCCGGGACAACTTCGCCATCCGTCCCAAAGCGATTCGGGTCAAAGTTAATGACAAAGGCCCCGATGCCAACCTTACGGCACTGATCGTCGGAGAAAACAACGACACTACGGTAGACTTCGCCGCCGGATATCCCTATGAAATGCAGCTGACGGCGGTGCGGGACGACGGCAGCCTCGCTCTGAGATACTACACCGACGTCTACAAAGAACACAATCCTCTGGCTTCCGTCCCCAGTCGCGTCAATGGGAGTCTCGCGCTCCATGAGTTTACAAGTACCGGAGTCTGCCAGGATGAGAGCAACCGCTCTTTGGGACTGGTCTTTCACAACAGCCTTGCGACGACGGAACTCAAACAGAGCAATGCAGGATCCTATCGCTTCGAGATCTGGGACAGTAACTGGACCGTCGTGGACCGTGCGGATAGAAATCCCTATAAGACGCTCTTTGATCCCAACTGCAATCTCAGCAGCTCAGCAGCCTGTAACGATTGCGTCTTGGGCGGCACCGACGATACCGAAAACGGATCCGGAAAAGTCGGATGCTCCTTCGGATCGAAAATCGACAACGGAAATACCGAATATACCGATCTCAATATCACCTACCACCCCTACAAATTTGATCTCTCAAATCTCGGCATTCATACCCGACCCCACGACGGAGTCGACTGGCTCTACGACAGCAATCTCAGCAAAAGCAAATCGATGGCCGTCACTCTCGAAGGCAATCTTACCGCCAGGGGAGCGGACGATACGATCCTGAGCAACTACACGGCGCAGTGCGTCGCTCAGGATATTGCCGTACATATGGATACCAATACCACCCCCGATCCCGTCGTCGATGAGAACAATGCGACGGTCGTACTACAGCAGGTACTCTACCAATACGACAACAGCTCGCCTTCGGCACCGGTCTATAGCTCCGTTCAGGGTGCGGAGAGCAATATGACACTGAGCAAATGGAATTTCCGGAGCGGGGATCTCAACGGTAGTGCAACCGTTCATCTACTCTTTAACCTCGAAAAACCCTACGACACTCCGATCAACGTCGTTGACATCAACTTCACCACGGCTTATGCCTACGGAATCAACGACCTATGCTATGCCGATCAAAACAGCATCTATCGTCCTGACGGCAACGTGACGGCCGATCAACGCCGCTGGTTCTACTACGCTCGGGTCGCCCCGGCCATCGGCACCGACGGACGGCAGATCTACACGCCGGACACCACCACGACGACGACGCTGCACGTCAATGTTTTCTGCATCAACGGTCCCGGTATCAACTGTCCTTCTCTCACGGGCCTCTCCAGTGCAGCCGAGGAAGGAGACTGGTACCGGATGGAAGATCATCTCTCCAGTAACAATGACGGCAATATCACCGAACTCAATACCACCGTCGCCGGCGTGGTCATCAACGGAGGAAGCAACCGTGCACTCAATCTGACCTTTGACAACAACGGCTCCACTTCACCCATTACAATCTACTACCCCCTGACGCCACGTCCGGTTCACCCCGTCTTCGTCATTACACCCGATGAATGGCTCAAATACAATGCCGATCCAAGCAAAAACGGTCTACCGGAGTTCACCCTCCATTTCCTGAGCCAGGGGCTCAAGTGGAAAGGAACGGGGAAAACCGGCCACGTCATCGAAACCGAACCGACGATCCGACCGAGTAAAAGATTGAACTGGTAAGGGGAGAGAAAGCGTTGAAAACAACAAAAAGCAGAGAGGCGATCGCGATGATCGAACTGATCTTCGCAATCGTCATCATGGGGATCGTCATGATGAGCGCACCCAACCTGATCCGAATCTCGAGCAAAAGTAACTACGTGGCGCTGCTGCAGGAGTCCGTGGCGGCGGCGGCAACCCAGATCAATATGATTCTCTCGGCGGCCTGGGACGCCAATGACGCCAACACCACCGTCGGAGAGCCCGTGCTGACCACCGTCAGCAGCATCTTCGGGCAATGTACCGGAGGTGCGGCATTCCCGGTCGGCGTCACCGACAACCTGGGACGATACTGTCTCCCACTGGGGGGACCTAATGTCACCTATCCCGCCTCGACAGTTTTAGGACCGGAAGGGACCGAAGGAAGCTATTTCGACGACATCGACGATTTCAACAACCAAAGCTACACGGTCCAGGTCTACAACGCCGAGAGTTACGAAGCCTACGAAGGAGACTACATCGACACCAACATCACCGTATCCTCCCGCATCTACTACGGGGACGACGTTCCCAGGAACGCTGCGGGAGTACGGGGCAACTACGGACTGAGTACGACCTTCTCCAACCCCTTCGACGACACAAACGCCAGCGCCAGCACCACCAATATCAAACTCGTCACCGTCAGGCTTACGTCGGCCAATCCGGTCTCCGAACTGGCCGACAAGGAGATCCGCCTCAGCGCCTTTGCCTGCAATCTCGGAGCCCCAAAATCCATCTATAGCGCGGTCAAGCCATGAGAAGACTTAGGAACATGTATAAACAGACCGACTGCCGTGCCTGTCGACACGCGTTTACGATGGTCGAAGCGGTGATGGTCATTGTCGTCCTGGGCATCGTCGCCTCCATCGGTGCAGAGATGATCGCCAACGTCTACAAAAACTACCTGCTCCAAAGAGCCACGTATCGCGCCGGGCTCAAAACCGAAATCGCCGCCCAGCAGATCGCCAACTACCTCAGCTATCGAATGCCCGGGACCACACTGGCCAGAAACCCGAATAACCTGGCCGACAATGTCAAAGTGACCGATCCCACCTATCTTACCGATATCAACCACACGATGCTGGTCTGGATCGGTGTCGACAACGACAGCTTCTCTGCACAGATCACACCGGGGTGGAGCGGGTTTGCCGACGTAGACCCCTCCAGCGGAGCCGCGATCAGCACACCTGCCTCCCGGCTCTCCACCGCCGATACTGTCATCTCCAACCTTTCTAATGCAGAAGTTTCTCTCGGCGGCCCGCAGTATCCGGCGATCTTCTTCCGCAACAGTCACTACAGGCAGACGCCCGGAATACTTTACCAGGTTTTAAGTGATGATAAAACGACCGGTTGTATGGGATTGGTCGACAACAACACCAGTTGTATCTCGTTTGTAGGTAGATACGGAAATACGCTCTTGACATTCCAGGCTCCCTCTTCAGGGCGCTCGAACAAAGTGATCGCCGAACACTACAAACTTGCCTGGACGGCGTATGCCATCGCACCGTTCAAGAAGGATGCAAACGGCAACTATACCGGCCCCTGCACCGAGACCGACATCCAGAACAAGCGCAACTGCGATTTGATTATGTTTTACAACTTCCAGCCCTGGCACGGTGAAAATCTCGGCAGCGCCGGTACTTTGAACATCAATGCTGCTCACCACTCGGTCCTGGCCACCAACGTTTCGGTCTTCAAATTCGCCGAATCTGGGGGTACTTTCCGCTTCAAACTCTGTGCCCAGGAGAATATCGGCGAAGACTACAACGTCACCATCTGCAAAGAAAAGGCGATCATCCAATGAGAAAAGCGTTTTCAATGATCACAGCGATCTTCGTCATTGTCATTATGGCCGCCGTCTCCGCACTGGTACTCAGTCTCTCGGGCCGCATGACCAAAGCCACGGCCATTCAGTATCGCCAGGAGCAGGCGGCACTTCTGGCCCGCAGTTATACTGAGCTGGCGGTTATGGCGGTGATGAACTACGACCGCGATACGGCCGGAAACTGTATCGAAGATATCGACGGAGTCGTTAACGGAACCGTCCCGGGCGTCGCCTCGACGGGCAGCTCCGCCGCGGGAAGCGGCTATAATGTTCAGACCCGTATTTACTATATCGGCGACGCACTCCCCTGCTCAGGGACACGAAAGCTCAATACCGCCGCTATCTCTACCGACTATAACGATACGGGAACCCCCCACTCCAGTACCACCGCGGCGATTATCGTCGACGTCTACGTCCGCTACAAAGATCCCGATGTCGACAATCCTGCAACCGCACCCTGGATCACCTACCATCGAAGGACTTTGCAAAAGATATGAAACGAAAAGAGACAAATCATCTAAAAGCCTTTACCATGATTGAACTGATCATGGTAATCCTCGTACTTGGGATTCTGGCGGCACTGGCAATCCCCAGGCTGGAGAGAGACATCCGCCAGGAGGCGGCGGACACCATCCTCTCGGCGATTCGCCAAACCCGGCTGATGGCACTCAACGACGACGTGACCAACCCGCGCAACAACCAATGGCAACGGGCATTTTGGAGATTTGGCGTCCAGAAGTGCTCCGATAGCGGAATCTTTTACTATATCAGCTCCGACAAAGACTACCAAGGGGATATCGACAACAACGAAATCATCAATGACCCCGCCAACGGCCTGCATCTCATGGGAAACAACGGCGCTCCTTGTGAAAGCCAGGTCCAAAGCGGCTCCTCTCCGGCCATTTTCCTGACCAAACGCTTCGGCATCTACGACGGCCAGATCAGCTTTTGCGGTACGGCGGGCAACTATATCGGATTCGATCATCTGGGAAGACCCCATAAAGGATTCGCAGGCAACGCCGGCAGCACGACTCCCGACTACTCTTCGATTCTGCATTCCGATTGCAACATTACCGTGAACTTCTCCGACAGCTCCCTAAGCCCGGTAACCATTATCGTCGACAAACAGACCGGTCATGCGCATATCGCCGGCCAACCTGACTCCTGACGATGAAGTTTTAGGGGCTGCAAACTCCCTTTGAGGCAGGCTTTGTTATAATTAAATTACCATTAAGCGTATAAAGGATTGCAGGATGAACAAACATATTGCAGGTCGTCATTTCGAACTGACCGAGCCCATCAAAAACTATATCGAGAGCGCCATCGAAAGCCTGGAGAAGTACAACCTGGAGATCATCTCCGTACATTGCATCGTCTCGGGCGACACCAAAAACGGCAAAAAGGGCTATAGCGTCGAGTTCGTCGTCAACCTCAAGGACAAAAACACCGTGGTCATCACCCAGCGGGACAAGGATGTCTACGCCGCCATCGATCTGGCGGTAGAACGGATGAAAAAGAGCCTGCGGCGCTTCGCCGACAAGATCAAAGATCACAACGTCACCAGCCTGCGCGAAATCGAGAGTGAACTCGAAGAGGCTGAAGAACAGCTCGACTTCGTCAACGACATCGAAGACGATATCGTCCCCATGGATCTGGAACTTCACAAACCTCTAGACTTTGAAGAGGCCCGCGAACTCCTCGCCTCCGACCCCAAACGGCAATTCATCGTCTTCAACGACAACGAAGGACGCATGCGAGTCATGTACAAGCGCGCCGACGGAAAATACGGCCTCTATTGATCTTTCTCCGGCCACGGGCTTTCACGCCGGCCGATTCTTCTCTTCTCACACAAGTTTCAAAGCCATCCAAGCTCAACCGTAGCATTTGACGATCTCTCGAAGCGCCCGGAAAGTCCGTTCCACCGAATCCAGGTCTACCCGCTCCCTGACGGAGTGGGGATAGAGGATCGTGGGGCCGATGGAGGCCATCTGAATCTCCGGATATTTTTGGCTCAGGATCCCGCACTCCAGTCCGGCATGGATCGCCTTGAGCTCACTGCGACCGAACTCCCCCTCCAAAATCTTCGAAATTCCCCAGGTAAAGTCGTTGATTTCAGGCTTCCAAGCGGGATAGACTTCGTGCCTGCTGACGGCATAGCCGTAGCGTTCCAGAAGGCCCTGTGTACGAAGGGCCAGGGATTCGAGCCCCTCGTCGCTCATAGCCCGCAGGCTGTAATCGATCCGGCACTTCCCTCCTCCCGCTTCGACGATCGCCAGATTGAGGCTTGCTTCGGGGATCCCCATCTCCGGGTTCTCGGAGACCACGCCGTGAGGCGCCGTACAGAGGAGCTTCAAGAGCTCGCCCGAGTCCGCCAGCACCTCCGATCCATCCTCCTCGAGGGCTTCGATTTTCAGATTTTCATCTTCACTCCAGGGCCCCTCGGCCCGCACGATAGCCTCCGCCGCAACAGGGATGGAGTTGCGCCGTTCGCCGCCGCGAAAAGCAACCAACGCCGCTTCTTTGTCGGCTTGCGCCAGATAGACAGCCAGCTCCTTGATCGCATTGGGGACCCCTTTGTCGATATCGACTCCCGAATGGCCTCCGGGCAAGCCCGCGAGCTCCAGGCGCCAGAGGGGACGATCGTCCCGGCTCATGGAGCAGGATTTTTTTGCCACCAGATCGACGCCGCCGGCGCAGCCGATATAGACCTCCCCCGCCTCTTCGGTATCGAGATTGAGCAGTCGGGTACTGCGTAGCTCAAACGCCAAAGCCTTGGCCCCCAACAGCCCCACCTCTTCGTCGGCGGTGAGGAGAAACTCCAGCTCTTCCCCCTCCTCCATCAACGCCAGCATCATTGCCACGGCCATGCCGTTGTCGGCCCCCAAGCTCGACTCCCTGGCCCGAAGCCACCCCTCCTCTTCAAGGAGTTCAATCTCGGGAGCGCGCCCTACGCAGACCATGTCGTAGTGGGCCTGAAGGCAGAGTCTGGGCGAGCCTTTGCTCATCAGCAGATTACCCGCGGCATCGACGAGCACCTCGTATCCCCGCTCCCGGGCAAAGGCCTGGAGATACTCCCGCAACCCGTCAGCTTCCCGGCTGCAGTGGGGAAGCTGCGTCAGGGTTTTAAAATACTCCAAAATCCACTTCAGCTCGCTACCCTTCATCTTCCCTCCTCTCTTGCATCATCCATCCCCTTTCGGATCGATCCCCTCCGGGCACTCCACTTGCACGATCTGCCGCGCCTGGCTATCCAGGCGTCTTGCCGTCAGGCGCCCCTTCCAGAGGCACCCGCTGTCCAGGCAGCAGACCTCGTCGTTTTCGAAATAGCCCAGGGTCGACCAGTGTCCGAAGAGAATCTTCTCCTCCAATCGTTTGCGCACGGGGCATTCGAACCAGGGCATCAGCCCCTTTGCCCGGACCTTGGCCGTAGGCGGCCCCTTCTGATCGAAATCGAGCCGACCGTCGGGCGTGCAGTAGCGCATGCGGATAAAGCCCGAGAGCATATAGCGTTCGTGCTGGAGATCGCTCCCCAGGGGATCGAAGTGATCTTCATTTTTGCCCATCATGGCGGCCAGCCACTCCGAGGCCCGTTCTCCTTGAAGTTTCGTCATCAGGATCCGGTTGTAGTGCAGCGAGCTCCCCAGGCCGAACTCCGGGGGGATCCCCGCATGGGCCATGACGTAGCCCAGAGCGTGATCGATCTGGAGGAAGGGCTGCTCCCGCAACCACTGCAGCCACTTTTCCCTGCGGGGATCCTCCAGGATCGGATCGAGAGTCGGATTGGACTTCTTGATCCCCCAGGCCGCTGCCAGCAGGGCGATGTCGTGATTGCCCAGGACGATGCGGAGGCTTTCGCGATGTCCATAAACCCACTCCAGGACCTCTTTGGACTTGGGGCCTCGGTTGACCAGGTCTCCCGCCAGCCAGAGAGTATCCCGCTCGGGGTCGAAATCGATCTTCTCCAGAAGACGCATGAAAGAGTCGTGGCATCCCTGGATGTCGCCGATAGCCCAAGTCACGACATCTCCTTGGGAGAGTGTCGTGAAATGAATAGTGAATAGTGAATCGTGGATAGTTTTGCTAAGTATTTCATGAAACGATACGATACCAGCTTTGGGCTTATTTGCAAAGCGCGCTCCGGTAAGCCTCGACCTTCTCCTCGAAACTCATGGAGGCGTAGGCGGGCGAGGGAGAGGGGAGATACTCCTGTTCGATCTCCAGATCGCCAAAGTGCCGCAAATAGAGATCCTGAGCCTTCCGTCCCGTGAAGAGGAGTTTTTCGATCGACGGATAGAGCTCCAGGAGTCCGGGGATATCATTGACCTCGATCCCCCGCAGGGAACTGTCGAGAGAGTTGCGGCGGCTACAGGAGGCGACCATATCCCAAAGTCCCCATCCCATCGCTTTGAGCAGCCAGATCTTCTGATCCCTGTTGTTGACGGGATAGCCGCTCACTGCCGAAAGAATCAACCAAAACTGATTGCGGGGATGGGCATAGTAGAAGGCCTTGTCGAAAGAGTCCACGCTGGGAAAACTCCCCAGGATCAGGATCCTAGTATCGGGGAAGAGAATCGGATCGAAAGGATGAGAGAGCGACTCATCCGAATAATGATTGCTCTCTTTCATCTTCCATCCTCCATCTTCAATCTTCCATCAATTATTTACACGCTTTGCGCATATTCTGGATCATCAGCACCACAATCGCGACAGCGAAGATCTTGAAATCGAGTTCGCTTCCTTTGTGAGTCGCCGCGAAAGCCGCCGAGCGGGTCATCTCCTCTCCGGCCATCTGCATCGTGACGATATCGGGCAGATAATACCAGTTGAACATCGCACCGGTCATGATCACCAAGAGTGCGGCGACACTCGTGAGTTTGTCCCGCTCTCCCATTTTGTATTTGTAGCCTTCGTAGAGAAAGACTGCGATCAAGGTTACGGTAATCCCATAGCTCAAGAGCACAAAGTTTCGGGTCATAATGAGCCCCTCCTGATAACGCGTCAGCACTTCGCTCCCCAGCCAATAGGCACTGTGGAAGATCACCGGCGCCACCACGGCCCCGGCGTAGAGCACCGCGCCCAGTATGGCGCCGAGCCAGATCAGATAAGCCATCGTGGCGATTCGAAAGGGCTTTTTCATAAGAATCCTTTTATTGAAGCTGAAAGCCAAAAGCATCAAGCCTTTGGAACAAGGCGTCACCGAACAACGCCCACCTCATCTTTTTACTCCTCTCCCTTCACTTCCACTTCAAAAGAGACGACAAATCCCCGATCCAACCCGGCAAGATCCCGGTAGAAACGGTAGTTTTCGATCCCTTCGTCTCGAAAAAAGCTCTCCATCGCCGCGCGCTGGTCGTAGCCCATTTCGCAGAGGACGGGGACGTGGCGTTCCCGGCCCAACAAAACGATCCGCCGCAGCAGCTCCGTGCCGTCGCCAGGGGCAAAGAGCGCCCGATGGGGCTCATAGTCGGCGACGTTGGGCTCCAGAGGCGTCCCCTCAGGCACATAGGGAGGATTGCTGACGATGAGCTCAACCGATTCAGGCACCGGATCGAGGAGGGAGCCTTGGCGCAACTCGATCCGATCTTCCAGGCCGAAACGTCGCAGATTCTCCCCGGCGACGGTGAGTGCCTCGGAGCTGATATCGGTCGCGACGATCTCCAGCTCGGGAAAGAGCCGCGCCAAGCTCACGCTCACGGCGCCGCTGCCGACACCGATCTCGACGATACGACTGGCATCTCGGCTGCGAATCATCGCGGCAGCCTCCTCCACCAGAATCTCCGTCTCGGGCCGGGGGATGAGCACGCCCGGAGCGACGAAGAACTCTTCGCCGTAAAAACCCGCCCGGCCGGTGATATACTCCAGGGGTTCATGTTTTTGACGCCTCTGGATCTTTTGCCAAAAACTCCCGGCATCCTCTATCTCCTCCCGGTCTCGAAGCAGCAGCATCGAGCGCTCGCAACCCAAATGATCCGCTAGGAGAATCTCCGCCTCCAGCCGGGGACGCTCCGCGACCGTGCGTAACTGTTGCGTCGCCTCTTGCAGCGCCTCGGATACCGTCATGCGTCTTTCTCTTGAGGAGAACATAAAGCACAAAGCACAAAGTAGAATAATTTTTTAGTCAAAGCGTTGCTTCGCAACGCCCCTCTTAGTTCTTCACTCTTCACTCATCACTTCTTCACTTGAATTTTTGTCAAGAAATTCAAAGATTCCTTCTTTGGGCAGTTCCGCATCCATATCGACCCGCTCGGGATCGAAGCCCAGGGCCTCGAGGCGCTCCAGGATCGGGGGATGGGTATGGTAGAAGCGGGAATAGATCGGATCGGATTTGGGGAAGGACTTGTTTTCGCTCACCAGCTTCAGCAGGGCCGAGATCAAGTGTTGGCGTCCGCCCACCTGCGAGCCGTAGCGGTCGGCCTCGTATTCGTTGTGACGGCTGAGCATGCTCATCAGCGGCGTATAGACGAAGCTCAGCACCGGCAGCAGAAGGAGGATCAGAGCGATCTTGACCCCCGGAGTCGGCGCGACGCCCATCTCGGCGAAGAGCGCATCGGGCAGATGACCAAAGAGGTAAAAAGCCACAAAGAGAAAGCCCCCCATCATGGCAAGATTTTTCCAGATATCTCCGTGTTTGTAGTGGCCCAGTTCGTGACCGAGGACCGCCAGCAGCTCCTGATCGGAGAGCTTGTCCAGCAGCGTATCGAAGAGCACGACCCGCTTGGAGCGCCCCAGACCGCCGAAATAGGCGTTGAGCCGGCTGTCCCGGCGGCTGGCGTCCATGACGAAGATCCCGTCGCTGCGCAGCCCCGCTTCCTGCATCATCTCCTCAATCTTCCGGCGAAGCTCCCCTTCGGGCAGAGGGGTGAACTTATTGAAAATCGGCGCGATGATCGTCGGGTAGATCAGATTGGCCGCCACCGCCACGGCAAAGAGGAGGAGAAAGCCCCAGAGCCACCAGTCGTGAACATTGCCGACGATCCAGGCCAGGGCCGCAAAGAGTGTTCCTCCCAGAAGCAGAAAGAGCGCGATCGATTTGAGGGTATCGACCAGCCACATTTTCGGCGTCATCTTGTTGAAGCCGAAGGATTGGTCGATCTTGAAGCGGCCGTAGAGATCCAGGGGCAGCGTCGCCAGCCAGTTGATGGCGAAAAAGCCCAGAAGGAAGAGGACCGACTCTCCCACGCTGCCGTCGACGCCGACGAGTCCCTGAAGCCACGCAAAGCCGGCAAAAACCCACCAGAGAAAGAGCAGATACTCGATGAAACTCTCGAGAATGGCCAGGCGCTCCTTGGCCACGGCGTAGTTGCCCGCGACATAGTAGCGCCCCTGGGGCATCAGCACCGGCGTGCGCCGCTTCTCGACATTGATATAGCCGATTTGCATCACCGAGAGATAGATCTTGAGTAGAATATAAAGGGAATAGACCCCGATAATCGCTGTAAGCACAAAGCCTCCTGAATTTAATTCAGAGTTATTTTGTCTGAATATAGCCAACGGAACTTAAACAAAGGGGTTTCAACTCCGGTTTGTTCCTCTTTTGGATAAAATTCTCCGATACTTTATCCAGCCGGAAGGACGGAAATGGCCTATATCGACCTCTACGATATCCACAAAAACTACGACGTCAAGCAGATATTTGCCGGAATGGATTTTCACCTCGAGGCCGGGGAGCGGGTCGCCATCGTCGGACCCAACGGCTGCGGCAAATCGACCCTCCTCAAGATCGCTGCGGGGCTGGAAGAACCCGACGAAGGTAAGCGGGTCGTCGACCGCTCCGTAGAGATGGGAATGCTGAGCCAGACCCCCCGATTCGACTCCGGCTTGACCACCCGCCAGGCCATCGAAAACGAGCTGACCGATCTCAAGGCTGCCCAGGAGCGCTACCGGCAGCTCAGCGAGGCCATTGCTCAGCGCCATGACGACAAGGCCCTACTGGAGGAACATGCCAAAGTCGCCGCCTTTCTCGACCACCACAACGCCTGGAATCTCGACGCCAAGATCGAACGAGTGCTTCAGGAGTTTCAGCTCAAAGCCTACGAAGAGCGCCTCGTGGCCACCCTCAGCGGAGGAGAACAGCGCCGGGTAGCCCTGGCGGGGCTGATCCTGCGTCGCCCCGATCTCTTGATGCTCGATGAGCCTACCAACCATCTGGATGTCTATATGGTGGAGTTTCTCGAAGAGATCCTGCTCAAGGAGAACTTTACTCTCCTCTTCATCTCCCACGACCGCTACTTCATCGACCGCATCGCCACGCGCATCGTGGAGGTCGAGGCGCACCGCCTCGTCAACTACAAAGGCGGTTATCAAAGCTACCTCGAACAGAAGGAACGGCGGCTCGCCGCGCTGCAAAAGGAGCATGAAAACCTCCTGCGCCTTCTCAAAAAAGAGGAGGAGTGGCTCAGCCGGGGCGTCCAGGCCCGCCAGACCCGG
>Ga0256841_1001555_pt1 | contig 19503 bp, 16 predicted proteins | sample 356308metaG_FD_185971 | JGI IMG/M metagenome (GOLD analysis project Ga0256841, IMG submission 185971) | Hydrothermal vent microbial communities from Mid Atlantic Ridge, Atlantic Ocean - 356-308 | ecosystem: Environmental > Aquatic > Marine > Hydrothermal vents | place: Atlantic Ocean: Mid... | reverse complement strand
TTTCGGAGAGTGGCTGAAAAATAATGTGGACTGGAGTCTGTCCAGGGATCGCTACTGGGGAACTCCGCTCAATGTCTGGACCTGTGATAACTGCAAGCATCAAATTTCTATCGGTTCCGTAGATGAACTATTTGAAAAGGCCCTTAATTTAAGCGAAGAAGATCGCCGGAAACTCGATTTGCATAAGCCTTATGTGGACCATATTGAAATACAATGCGACCAGTGCGGCGGTGTGATGCACCGCGTGCCGGAAGTGATCGATTGCTGGTTCGATTCGGGCAGTATGCCGATCGCTCAATGGCATTACCCTTTTGAAAATAAGGAAGCATTTGAAAACCATTTCCCGGCGGATTTTATCTGCGAAGGTATTGATCAGACCCGTGGCTGGTTTTACTCGCTGCTGGCGATTTCCACCTTGCTTTTTGATCAGCCGGCCTATAAAAATATTGTGGTTAATGAGCTCATTCTGGATAAAGACGGCCAGAAAATGAGCAAATCTAAGGGTAACGTGGTTGTCCCCGAAGAGATGATTGCCCGTTTCGGTGCGGATCCGATCCGCTGGTATCTGATGACCGTATCACCTCCCTGGATTCCGAAAAAGTTCGATCCGGAGGGAATTAGCGAAGTGCAGCGCAAATTATTCAACACGCTGCTGAATACCCATTCCTTCTTTGTGATGTATGCCAATATCGATCTTTTTGATCCGCAGCAGCCGCAAGTGCCGTTCGATTCGCGTCCGGAAATAGACCGCTGGATTCTTTCCCGGCTGTACTCCACCGTTCGGCAGGTGGAAGATTACTTTAACCGATTCGATCTGACCAAAGCGGCCCGGACTGTGGCCGATTATCTGATCGATGATGTATCCAACTGGTATGTGCGACGGAACCGTCGGCGTTTTTGGAAGTCCGGTAGCTCGCAAGACAAATCTGCCGCATACCAGACTCTGTACGAAGTTCTCTTAACGGTTACGAAACTCATTGCGCCATACGCTCCGTTTGTCAGCGAAGAGCTTTATCTGAATCTGACCGATGGCCGTGACGAGGAGAGCGTGCACCTCTGCGCCTATCCGAAACTTACGGATCAGCAGGAGCTGCATATCGATTCCGAACTGGAAGAAAAGATGGCTACGGCCCAAAAGGTGGTTACCATGGCCCGGGCTTTGCGCAATGAAGCTCAGATAAAAGTGCGTCAACCCCTCTCGCAGCTCATATTCGTATCAAAATCCGCCACGGAACGAGACCATGTACAACAGATGAGCCACATTATTCGCGACGAATTGAATGTGAAAGAAGTCCTTGTTGAGAAAGACGCCTCTAAAATTGTGAATTTGAAGGCCAAACCGAATTTTAAAGTTCTGGGGCAGAGGGCCGGTAAACTGATGGGACGTCTGGCTCAATCCATTAAGAATTTTGATGCGCAACAGATCGCCTCCTTCCAGAGTAAGGGATTTGAACATGTTACCATAGACGGCCATGAATTCAAGTTGGAGGCGGAAGATGTCGATGTAATATCCGAGGCCAAAGAAAATTATGTGGCTCAGAGCGATCACGGTGTGACCGTGGCCCTTTATACCCTACTGGATGATCCATTGCGGGAAGAAGGGTTCGCCCGTGAATTCGTTAACCGGGTCCAGAATTTGCGCAAAGAGGCAGGCTTCGATATAACCGATCATATTATTATTAAGGTAGAAGGGCTGGATAATAAATTTTCTGATGCTTTGGAACATCAAAATGAGTATATTTGCAGTGAAACCTTAGCCGATGCTATCCGGATTGCAGCGGCGGATACGAGCTTTAAAAAAGAAGTTTCGATTGAAAAACAGACCATACTAATAGGATTGGAAAAGCATTAATCTTTGAGGAGATAGCTGATGGATAAAAAAGAAATGGACTTCTTCAGAAAATTAATTCTGGAGAAGAGAACCAAGGTGGTTAAGAATCTGGAATATCTTAAGTCGGTTGTCCTGGATTCGACGACCAAAGAGGCTTCCGGGGAACATTCTTCCTATTCCTTTCATATGGCGGATCAGGGTACGGATGCCATGGAGAGAGAGAAGGCCTTCCTGTTTGCCTCGCGTGACGAAAAATATTTAAAACAACTCGATGAAGCCCTGGAACGGATTAAAAACGGTACATTCGGTGTGTGCCGGGTTTGTGGAAAAGAGATCGGCCATGATCGTTTGGAGGCCGTACCGACGACTACCATTTGTTACGATTGTAAAATAGCCGATTCCAAAGGAAGGTAATCTCCGTATGAAACGAAGTTTATCTCCGGCGGTGATGGCTATTATCATTGTCGTTGTATTAATGCTGGACCAGATTACTAAATACTGGATTAAAACCGGTATGTATCTGGGACAATCCTATCCGGTTATAGGTAATTTTTTTCGTATTACCTATGTCGAAAATCCGGGAATGGCCTTCGGCGTACGGGTCGAAAATGTCTATCTCTTCTTTGGTCTGTCTTTATTGGCCGCTGTTTTGGTATTCTATTATCTGTATAAGTTACGGAACGACGGCTGGATTGTTCAAACTTCCTTAAGTTTAATCGCCGCCGGCGCTATCGGAAATTTATTGGACCGTTTTATCTATGGCAAGGTAATCGATTTTTTGGATTTCGAATTTTTTGATATTTCCATCCCTTCTTTTCATCTGTTGTTCTGGCATTTCCCGGGATACAGCATGACCCGCTGGCCGGTTTTTAATGTAGCGGATTCGTCTGTTTTCGTGGGTATGGTTGTGCTGATTATTTATCTTATCGTTTTAGGGGATCCTCTCAAAGAGAAACGAAGATTATCCTCAGAACCAACCCATGGATGAGCAGCAATCTTTGCAGGTCGAACCGCAGGAAGCGGGTCAGCGGTTGGATCGGTTTTTAACCCGCCGTTTTCCTCACCATTCACGATCCTATTTTCATAAGCTCATTAAACGGGAATATGTGCTCCTTAACGGGCATGCCGTAAAGAGCGGATATTCTCTGAAGAACGGGGATCGCATCCGGATCACTTTTCATAAAGAGAGCAGCAATCTGACTCCGGCCGATATTCCTCTGGACATTATCTATGAAGATGAACACTTACTGGTAATAAACAAACCGGCGGGTATGACCGTTCATCCCGGGGCCGGAACGGAAGGGGATACTCTGGTGAATGCGTTGCTTTATCATTTTAAGCAGCTTTCGGGACTGGGGGGCAGGGAACGTCCCGGTATTGTCCATCGTCTGGATAAATTTACGTCCGGGCTTCTGGTAGTCGCGAAAACCGATGCGGCCCACCGCCATCTGCAGGCGCAGTTTAACACCAAACAGATTCATCGGATGTATCAGGCTCTGGCCTGGGGAAAATTTAAGGAACCCGCCGGTACGGTTCATACCATGATCGACCGCAGTCATAAAGATCCTACCCGCTATGTGGTGGCAAAAAAGGGCAGAGAAGCCATTACCCATTATGAGGTTATCGAGGATTTCGAATATATCACATTTTTACAGCTTCGTCTGGATACGGGCCGTACCCATCAGATTCGGGTGCATATGAATTTTTCGCATCATCCCCTTGTGGGAGATGAAACCTATCACGGGCGCGATGCGCAACTGCGCCGCTTACCGCCCAATTTGCAAAAAAGGGGTAACCATTTGCTGAAAATTATGACCCGACAGGCCCTGCATGCCAAAAGGCTGACGTTTATCCATCCGGCCAGCGGGGAAGAGATGACTTTCGAATGTCCCCTGCCGGCCGATATGGCCGAGGCATTGCAAAAAATTCCCCAATTGTTCTTACTCGATTGACCGTAGGCCCTTTCAATCCCAGATGAGCAGGAACAGATAGGAAGTTAACGCGGCAGCGGAAATTCCGAGAAGGACGGAAGACACGTTATCGAGATTCCGGGCTTTTCGGTATTTGGAGCGCATCAATGTTAAATCCGATGTACGTAAATATTGGCTATAGGCATGGTCTGCGCGCCGTTTTATATAGAAGGCCGACCAGTTGGCCAGCACCGAGGTGGCGATCAGTGCGGGTTGTAGGCTGTGGTAACGTCGACTGTAAAAGGGAATGGCAAACCTGGCCTTTACGGGCCGCACCGGCTGCGTAAATTTCGGAAAAGAAGGCCGGATCATGCGGATTCGATCGGTTAAGGATAGAAAAAGCGTATCTTGGGCCGGGACCTTAAATTTTTCTACGAGCGGGAAAAGCCGCCATCTGCGGGTATTGCGCGGAGTAAGACGAAGGGTGTGCCAGCCGGGGGAAAGCGGAATAACGATTGTTCCGGCATCGATGGGCAATGAGTCGTCCACGGTTGCCGTGTACAAGGAATCGGGCCACGGGGCCAGGTGAACAAATCCCGCTGTTTGCCGGGCGAACAGAGCGGAACCTGAAAACAAGGTGACATAAATAAGAAATCGTAGCCGTTGCATCCGGAACGGGTGGTGCATGGTATCTCTGCCTGTTGGTTCATTGCCGAAACTGGATGATTCTAATGCAAATTTGCAGACCCAACAATTATACAACGATCTGGCATTAAGCGCAAACCCTTTTTACCTGTGCGGGCTATCTCTTCGGGAAAAGAGATAGGCAACCGAAATACAACAGCCCTAAAGCGGCATAGGATCTTTAATCGTGAACTTAATACTTCCTTCCATACCTTTAAATTTAACCTGAAATTCCAAAGTACAAATAACAAAAATCAAATAGATCGCAAAAAACAATAGCTCAAATATCAAACAACCCTTTATCCTTGGGGGATTTATTAAACTTTGGATTTTGGTGCCATTGTTAATTGTTGCTTGTTTTTTGTGATTTTCCAAATCTGACTTTAACAATTTGGTTTGAAACGGCTTTTACCCATCGCTTTCGTATGAATCAACACGATTCGACATGGAACCTTATTTTATCTGACGGGAATCTGCCCACAGCAGACGGCGGAAAAGCAAAAAAATTATTTAAAAAAGAAATGATAATTGCATTTCAGGGTTTTATATTGTAGATTTACTTCGATTAATTAATTGTACACGTTCTTTCGCCTGTCTGTTTTGGTGAAAATGCTTTTTTAGAGGGACTTTCATTAAGCGAAAAATACGAAAAAGCAAAGTTACAAAGTAAGCGTTTTTTTCTTAGAGTAGGTCGATTTTAGAGCGGTACCAAGTATTTATTTTTTTGTAGAGGGTTTTTCAATGGAAACAGGAACTGTTAAATGGTTCAATAGCTCCAAAGGCTATGGATTTATCAGCAGAGACCAGGGCGATGATGTATTCGTACATTATAACGCCATCGAAGGTAATGGTTACCGGACACTGGAAGAAGGAGAAAAAGTTCAGTTTGAGGTGACCGAAGGTCCTAAAGGATTACAGGCAACTAAAGTTTCTAAAGTTTGAAAAGTAACTTAGTCTGGACAAAGCCCGGTTTTTAACCGGGTTTTTTTATTTATACCCGTTTTGTATCCATGCAGGATATTTTGCTTCCAGGTCATTTTGTGTGGGTCTGCTAAATATTTTATTCCCTAATGATACCGATTTCTCAAGGGCAAACTGCCGGCGGGGACATTCGGCTAAATCCACTGAAATTTAATTCGTCCATAGCGCAACGACCTGACCTACGCTCAGCTCATCTCCCGCCAATAAATGGGCCGGCTATCCCTTCGGGAAAAGAAACAACATAATCGAGTCCGATATACAAACCGTGCATTCCACCAGGCCTTTCAAATCAAACGCTTTTTATCGCTCGCTGTCAGATTACCCATAGGTTTCCCGGATTTTTAGTCGAAGGTAAAAACAGGGAGCATGCAGAAAAGGGGAATGGATTTTTATTTGTATTTCGCCGGGAGAGCCATTATCTTATTTATGTTTAATCACCGTTTTCTCTTCCTCTGTATTCCTATGTATGCTTATAAACGGTAGAAGACGCGTCCGACGTAGTTGACGTGGCGGAGCTGTATAAATTCCCGTGTACATTCTGCGATTTAAGTAGCGGATTTTAATTGATTCGTATTTAATGCATTGATTGTTTCCTTGCGCGTAAAGCAAGGTGCGTCCTGATAAATTCACAAAAACCGAATAGAAAAAATTTGTACTTTTCAAAAAAAAACCTAAATTAGCGGATTCTATTTTGACTTCGAAATATCGTGGAGAGGTGCCGGAGCGGTTGAACGGGGCGGTCTCGAAAACCGTTGTACCCTTACGGGTACCCAGGGTTCGAATCCCTGCCTCTCCGCTGTCTTTTTGCGGCGTACAAAGGGCGGACGGCTCTTTATCGATTAGTTACAGGTGCGGCAAAATCTACTTTCCGTTTACTTCTAAGATGAAATACCTCTATTTTTTCGGGTGTGGGAATTCGATTCGATGGGTTGTGTTTTAAGTTTTCGGTAAATCCGTGAAGCTAAGTTGGAATTTGCGCACCGGGCTATGATTCGGTGCTATATTTAGGGCGATCGCTGTTTGGGAATATCCTGGCAGGAGCGCGTCTTACTGCAGAAATATTTTACTCTCTTGTCTTCTTCATTATCCTGTCCGTATTTGATTTCATCGGCAATTTCTTGTTAAACTTTTTAAGGGGGGATAAGGAATAGGGGATAGGGGATAAGGGTATAAGGGTATTGAATTTCTATGAATCGAACAGATTTTTATACATGAAATTTTCGCAATGATCGGTAAAAGGGCAGCGCTTTTGGATGGATAAGTTCTTTACTTACCGTAGGATACCATAAAAACATCTGTTTTGTATTGACGACGAATCCGGTATATATACAATGAATGTAGGGTGCTAGCTATTTGAATACATTGATTTTATTGCTTATCTTGCAAAAAAGGAAAGTGGAATTTTGCGGTTCAATATTATGTTAGCATTTAATAAAAATTTTTTGAGGTTCATATGAGATACTTGTTTGTTAATAATTTCAGAGGATTTTATAATACTTTTATACCCATTTTAGATATAAATTTTTTTGTGGGTGAAAACAGCACTGGTAAAACTTCTATTTTAAAATTAATAAAATTGCTTACATTACCTCAATTTTGGTTTAATTTAGAATTTTCAGCACAAGATGTTGAGTTTAGTCACTTTGGCGATATGGTAAGCGCCTTTTCTGATGATAAGAGTCATTTTGATATAGGATTAATTAAAACTAATAAAAAAAATAAGAACGAAAACAATTTTACGGCCTTTTTAATGACTTTTATTGAAAAAAATGGTATGCCCTTTCTTTCTGTTTTTACATATTTAAAAAACAATACTATCAATAGAATAAGATTTACAAAATCACTTATCAAATTTAAAAAAATAAATTTTAATGAAGAAGTCAATGATAACGATATTGTTAATAATATTTATCCTCAATGGCTATCAGATCATAAAAACGATACATTAGGCTATTCGGTTTTAACTACGCCTGAAAAATTATCTATTAGAGATATACCTTTTATAATTCTAATTAATATAATGGATGCAATTGATTCAAAAAATAAAAAACGAAATAAAAACCTTAAAGGAATTAATATAAATTCTATGGAAAATATATTTCCACTAATATTCGATGAAGATATTGCTTGGATTGCTCCTATTAGGACAAAACCTAAACATACTTATGATATGTATAAATTAGAATTTTCTTCTGAAGGAGACCATACTCCTTATTTAATAAAAAAGATATTAGATAAAGATAGCGAATCAAAAAATTTTAAAAGCTATATTAAAAATATTGGCCTTTCTAGCGGATTATTCGATGATATTAAAATAAAAAAATATGGGCGTTCTGCTACTGCTCCTTTTGAACTAGATATAATTCTAAATAAAAAACTCTTTAGTATTTGTAGTGTTGGATATGGAGTTTCTCAATCTTTACCTGTTATTGTAGAATTATTTACTCGTAAAAAAAATACATGGTTTGCGATTCAACAACCCGAAGTTCATTTACATCCAAAAGCTCAAGCTGCTTTAGGGGATCTATTTTATCAATTAGCATGTAATGAGAATAAGAAATTTTTAATTGAAACACATAGTGATTACACCATAGATCGGTTTAGAATTAATTATAGGTTGAACGATTCTAAAAAACCTGATGCCCAAATACTATATTTTGAAAGAGGCAATAAAGGTAATAAAATATATCCAATTAAAATTGGTGAAAATGGAGAATTACCAAAAGAACAGCCAAAAGGATATAGAGAATTTTTTATTAAAGAAGAAATGAAAATTTTAGGATTAGACTGATGTGTGTTGTTCTTGATTGTAATATTATTTCTTCCGTTTTTAATCCAAGTGAAAAGGATCATGAAGAGTTTAAACCTGTATTACATTGGATTACCTCTGGAAATGGGAAAATGGTATTTGGCGGTTCAAAGTATAAAAAAGAATTAAATAGGATGAAGAGTTATTTAAAATTTATTAAAGAACTTTCTAAAGCTGGAAAATGTATCAATGTTGATGATTCTGCTGTTGATAAAATTCAAAATGAAATTAAAAATAAACATAGAGACTTTAATGATTACCATATAGTTGCAATAATAATTGTAAGTAAAGTAAGAATTATTTGTACAAAAGACAAAAAAGCAATTCCTTGGTTTAAAAATTCTGATCTTTATCCTTCTGATGTAAAAAAGCCTAAAATATATACTTCAAAACGGAATCGTAATTTATTAAATAGAAGAAAATATATTGGAAATGTTTGCTTATAAAATGCTAACAAATCGCTCAACACGGAATTTGCCACGCGTCCGGTTTTTCGCAATTTTAAAAATATTGTGGGCGTGGCAAATCCGGTTAGCTCAGGTCGTTGCACTTTTAAAAAATGGGCCAATGATTTTTAACAAATTAAAATCGGTACTTCGAAAAAGTAATTATTATTGGCAACGTGCCGGTTTGAAAAGATAATCGAATAACCTTAAAAATCTGGCTGTTTGAAAAGAATCTATTAATATTCAACGTAGCCAATTTAAGGAAATTACCCTAACTGATTGTTTTAGGTCTTTGCTAAAAATATTTTTAAATTCAGACGTTATTGTTTTTTCGGAGGGAAAAAATTTCATTGCAACAAATTACTCAACCAATGCAATTTAAAAAAATAGAATCGGTACTTCGAAAAATGATTTTTATTAGTAGCGTGCCGCTTTGAAAAGATAATCGAGTAACCTAAAAAATTTGGTCTTTTGAAAATAATCCATTACTTTTTAAAGTGCCCAGTTTAAGCGAGCCACTCTAACCGATTGTTTTGGGACTGTTTGAAAAAACTTTTTAAATTGGGGCGTTATTGTTTGTGGGGTCGGTAATAAACAAAATTTTCAGTGCAACTAAACGTTCAACCAGACGCCTTCACGCGGGCGGTGCTTTGAGCAAGCGGTAAAGTTGTGTTGGGGCTTTCCTGATTTGCTGCGGCGGCAAATTGTGCGGCGCTGGTTAACTTAATCGATAGGCCGCCTTCGGCGGCCTATCGTGGCGGCGGATTTTCAAACCTCTTGCTATCCCGCCTGCGGCGGTCTATCAAGCGGATCGAACGTCCCTCCCCCGCATAATAGCCTACGGCATTATGCGCGCTCGGAACGATCATCCGCCGCCACGTTAAGTTGCTTATTTGAAATTCAATCATTATGATGAAACAATCATTTAAATTTACTATTCTAATCTCTATATTTTTATTTTTTGCAGAATTGGACAAAACTTTTTCTAATCCTATTTCTGATAACGGTTATGTTAAAAACCAACTCAATCTTAACGTAAATATTGATTTTTTTAACTTCCCTTTAGAAGTATGTGGTGTTTATTTGGTTTATCCACAAAATGGTGCTACTATAAAAATCGATAGTTTCCTTTATTTGAATTTTAGGCCAAATACCCGAATAATTGACTCAGAAGAAAAGATTTCACATTTTGAATTTAAAGAGAAGTATTCCGACATTTATAATCAAATTGAATTTAATCTTCCAGAATCTTTTCAAGAATTATTTAAACTCTATAAAGTTAAATTTATTGGAAGGGTAATTAAAAGTTTTGTAGTGTCAGATACAATTCCAAAGATTAGAACAAATACAACAGGCAAAAAATTTGAAAGTAAATCGCCAAACTACAATAAATATTTAAAAATTATTTTTCCTGAGAAATATGATGCAGTGCAAATAAAATCAGAATTTGAACAGCTTAGTTATGTTACCTCTGTTGAGTTGAATCAGGAAATTAAATATGACACTATAGAAGACCCTAGATTAGTTGAAAAAGAAAATCCTAAATTAGCTGATTCGTTGAAAAATAAATTTCTAGATAAAACTGTCGTAATCACTGTAACTGTAACAGAAGATGGCTCTATTGAGGAAGCGCGAATTTTCAAATCAGTAAACTCATTTTTGGACAGTCTATCATTGGAAGCTGCACAAAAATGCAAATTTGAACCTGCAATAAGAAATGGGAATCCGATACGAGTAAAGTATAATATTCCTTTTAAGTTTTGAATAATGAATGTTTTGGGTGGGCAACTTAACAAAAGCATCCAGTGGAATTTGCCACGCGTCCGGTTCTTTTGAAAGTTCTTTAAACCGTAGAAAATTTTTAGTAGGTTGTAGTTACCGGCCGCAGGGTGGCAAATCCACTGATGCTCGACCGTTATAAGCCTTGTTAAAAGAAATTAACTTATGTTTACCTATCAGTCTCAAGAAAGAATTTTAAAGACAAAGGTTAAAGCTAAAATAAAGTTTCCTTCTAAATTTGAGATAAAATTAGAATTAGGCCCAAAGGAAATTTTTGGAAATAAAAATAGTAGTAAACAGAATTTTTTTATCAATGGTAAGAGAAATATCTCGCATTATAATGCTAATAATGGCAGACATTACTTTATTAGTAAACCACCTTTACAACCTCTTCAAGATAGATTTATTTGGGATACTGATTATGATGTAAAAATTTCAGGTAATATTTTTATTATTTCAGGTACTATTGGTGATTGGAATTACTTCATAAATTTATTGGAAATTTTTCATTATATTTTTCCAACAATTTTAAATGTAAATTATCCTGAAACACCATTTGTTATTAGAACTTCTGGCAGTATTGGTAATATTGATTTTGGATGGGAATTAATGCAGCAAACATTGCTTTGGCTCAAAGAATCTGAAGAAAACTTAAAAACTGAAATACAAAAATCATTTTTAGATTTATTGATATTTGATAATGGACTAAATCGTAGAGTTGGTGCTGGTTTAAAATATTATTATAATGCTTGTAGATTGATTGATTCTGGTAATGGACCAAATGAGTTTATGGCAGAAGTTATTTTAAATTTAGCAAAATCTATTTCTGTTTTATTCCCAGGTGGTGATGGTAGCCGGGATATAATTAGACATCATTTAACTCAACTGGATTATACTGAAGATGAAATAGAAACAAAATTTATCCCTCTTTTGTTACTTCGTAATCATTTTGATGTTGGACATGCATTTCTTTCTCTTATTTCACAGGAAGATTTAAAATTGTTATATGAGTATCTAAAAAATATTAAAGAAGATTTTAGAGAATTATTTCATAGAATTATTGAAAGATTAATTAAAAAAACATATGAAATAGATCAAGTTGAGAGTTTAGAATTAGACAATGATAAAAAGAGAACGTGGGAAAATTTAAAAATTAGTTTTAAAAAAAGACTTAAAGATTCTTCTCAAAATAGTATTAAAGAAATTGAAAAGGTAGTTTTAGTAATTAAATAGGTGGCTTATAACACGCCAATCAAGCCGACAAAAAAACGCGTCTGGTTTTTTGGAATTCGGCCAATTTTGTAAGCGTTTTTTTGCGGCTTATCGGCAGGCCGTTAGCCCAAGAAGATAGGTTTTGAATAATATGGAAAAAGACCTTTTAAGGTATATAGAATTATTAATACGAATAATCGAATCAGTAAGAGATTCCAGTGAATTGAAAGAATCTGAATCTGAAGAGTTGAATAAAATTTCGAAAAAACTAATTGAATTTTTAATTACTAATCCAGGTGGTTTAATTTTTATTGAAAACAAAGAAAAAATTAACGCTCTTAAGTTTGCAGTAAAAAAATTATTCGAATTATATCCACCAGATGAAATATATGAAGAAATTTTAGAAGGTGGTTTTGGTGGTTTGATGTTCGATGAATTAGATGCTTATGCATATAGAGTAAAAAAATTAATGCCAACATTTTTAAGCAAAAGACCAGAAAATGATGAGTTTTTTGTTTATTATAATGAAGCAATGAGATGTTGGCTATATGGCTTGAATAATAGCTCTATAATTATTGTAACATCACTTTTGGAAAATATATTAAAAGATATGCTTAAGAATTTTAGTCAAAAAGAATTGCTTAAAATTATAGAAATAATTAGAGCTGATGAAGAATATAGACGTGTTCAAATAAACTTTGAGAATCTTATTGATATCGCTGAATACAAAGGGATACTTTCTAATAAAAGTAAGAATTCATCTCATGACTTAAGGAAAATAAGAAATAAGATAGTTCATAAAGGTTATAATATTGACTCTGATAAATCATTGGAATTATTAACAAATACGAAAGAAATATTGGAAGAATTATTTAATTAATCAAATTTTTGGGCTAACACGCGGATTAACGCTGACCGAAAAACGCGGGGCATGAATTGGTGATCTGAAGTTTATCAAAGCGTTTTTCGGCAGGTTAACCGCAGGCTGATAGGCAGCCTTCGGCGGCCTATCGTGGCGGCGTATTTTCAATCCTCTTGCTATCCCGCCTGCGGCGGTCTATCAAGCGGATCGAACGTCCCTCCCCCGCATAATAGCCTACGGCATTATGCGCGCTCGGAACGATCATCCGCCGCCACGTTATGTTTACTAGAAAATTTGGAATAATCATGGATTATCAACAGTATTTTGACAAGCTTTTTCGTATTAGAAGTAAAGATTTATCAAAAAAGAGTTATGCTGCCCAAAACAAATTCTTAAGTGAGATGGCTGATATTAATGCATTAACTACAAGTTCGGCTGTAAGTGGATTATTAAAACTTTTAATTGATGACATTAGAGAATATTGCAATTTATTTATCCAGTGTTTAAAAGAGACATTCAAAGTTTATCCAACGCTAGCAGATTCAGAACATAAAGAGCTTTCACAAATGCTTAGTAGGCATATTAAAGTTTATATAAATGAGAATAATAATAGGCTATCAGATTTTATTCAGTCTTCTCCATTTTCTGGTACTGCGGGCAAATCTTTTCTGTCTGGTTATGAATATGGAGTGAATGAAATTCTGAATGATGCAAGTGATGAAATAGAACTATTTTTAAAAGAAATTAGATTCTCAAATAGGAGTGAGAAGAAACAGATTTCTGAACAAAGCACTTCTTCTTTGAACAGCAATACGATATGGCAAGATATAGAAAAAGAATTTGGTGTAAGCAAGCAAACATTAGGGAAAAAATTAAATTTCATTAAAGATAAATTTAAAAAATCTATTATTTTTAGAGATATTGAACAAGCATTTGTTTTAGCAAATATGAGCTTTTCAAAACCGGCAGTTGTCCTTGCGGGTAGTGTGATTGAAGAACTACTTAGGCTTTATTTAGAAAAAAATAATATTACAGTACAAAGAAATGACTTCAATAATTACATTAAAGCTTGTGAAGAAAATGGTCTCTTAAAATCTGCAGTTTCTAGGCTTTCTGATTCTGTAAGACATTTTAGAAACCTTGTTCATTTAGCAAAAGAAGAATCTGAACGATTTACTATTTCGAAAGCTACAGCAAAAGGCGCCATTTCATCAATTTTTACAATATCTAATGATTTTTAAGCGTAAACATAACAACAGCGCTGCAGCCGACCGGAAACGCGCTTAGGTTTTTGATAGTTTGTCGATCCAGTCCGGTAAAATAGTTAGTCAGGTTAAATCGCCGCTTGGTTTACGGAGGCTGAGCTTGTCGTTCTGCATAGGAAGAATATGAAAATACAAAGATACAAACCGTTAGCATCAATTTATAACCGTGAAGAAGATTTTTCAGAAGACCTTTTAAACTACATAAACGAGTTGAGGGTAGGTGATTTTGAAGATGCTGAAACAGAATCTAATGTGGGAACAAGAAAGGCTGATATCGTCGCTACAGGTAATGATGGAATATTGGTAGTAGAAAATCAATTTGGAAAGGCTGACTGGGATCATTGGGGAAGGTTGGAAGCTTATGCTCGCCTAAAAGAAGCTAATGTTGCCGTATTAGTGGCGGAAAATTTTGAAGAGTTAATGATTGTAACATGCAATTTGCGTAATCAAGACAGCCAAATAGATTGGTATCTTGTTGAGGCAAAAGCTAACGAGCATGATGAAATATCATTTAATCAAGTGTCTCGTCCAGAAATTGACATTCAAACTGAAAAGAAAAACATAGAATATAGCAAATTTTGGGAACCGATTAGAAAAAAAGGGCTTTTTGCAGGGAAGCCCGTTCCTGTTCGTGATGAGGGGTGGATAGGCAAAGGTATAAAAGGTATATCCTTAATTTTACAGCTCAATAATCATGCCTGTTCCGTACTACTTTCTTTTCAAGGGGAAAATCGGATTAAGAGAAGAAATGATGTCTTGGAGCTATTTCCAGAAGAAAATTATAAATATAAGCTAAGTGAGTCCCCGAAATTTGCAAAAATCTTGTTTCCGGTTCTTGAAAAAGGCAAAAAAGATAAAGACCATTGGCCAGAAATACGAGAAAAACTCACTAAACTTGGTGAGGAAGTTTACTATAAAATTCGTGACGCCGATGTTTAGAATGCAGAACAAATGGGTGCACTTGACCCCCAATTCGCTGCGCTCCTTGTCGGCAAGTGACCCTTGTCGATAGGCCGCCTTTGGCGGCCTATCGTGGCGGCGGATTTTCAATCCTCTTGCTATCCCGCCTGCGGCGGTCTATCAAGCGGATCGAACGTCCCTCCCCCGCATAATAGCCTACGGCATTATGCGCGCTCGGAAGGATCATCCGCCGCCACGTTAAATGCTTAAATAGGTAAATTATGGAATACATAAAATCTATTTTGGATAATTTTTTTAAACATGATGAAAAAAAAGTTTTAGTTATAAAAGGTAAATGGGGCGTTGGCAAAACCTTTTATTGGAAAAAATACGTTGAATTTAAAAAAAATTTTAATGAAAAAATAATTTCTTATGTTTCCCTTTTTGGTTTAGAAGATATAAAAGATATAAAAAAAGACATATTTGATAACGCAGAATTTATTAATAAAAAAAATTACAAAGATACTTTAAAATCATTAACTAAAAGTACTTATTCACTTGTTAGATTGGCCCCAAAAATTAAAGATTTTAGAAATATAGGTGAAAAATTTGAAAATTTAATAATAAAAAATTTTATAATTTGTTTTGATGATGTAGAAAGAAAATCTGATAAACTATCATTGGCCCAAATTTTTGGTTTAATTTCAATTCTAAAAGAAGAAAACAATTGCCGTTTTATTTTGATTTTTAATGAAGATTTGTTGTCAAAAAATGATAAATCAGATTTAACAAAATATAGGGAAAAAATAATTGATATTGAAGTACTCTATGACCCTTCTATTAAATACAACGTTGATTTAATATTCAATAAATCTGATTATTATGATTTAATACTCGATACATTTAATGAACTAGAAATAAATAACATAAGAGTTATAAAACAAACAAAATGGAATTTAGATTATTTCTCTCAGTTTCTTTCTCAACTTGAAGAATCTCTTGCTATGAATATTTTTCAGGATGTTATTTATATTTCCTGTTTTCATTATGATAATAAATTCAATTTTAGTATTAAAGAACTTGAAGATATATATCAAAAAGATTTTTTATCTCTTATGGATAGGACTAAAACCAATGAAAATTTAAATTTAGCTAGTACAAATTATCGCTATTCTGAATTTGATGAGTTTATAATTTCATATATAGTCGATGGTGCTTTAAATGAAAATGAATTTAAACAAAACTTAGACAAAATAAATGAAATTGAAAAAAAGGATAAAATTCTAAAACAATATTCGCAAATATGGAAAATATATAATTCCAATTTTTTAGGAAAGGAAGAAGATTTTATTTCTCATGCAATTATTTTCTTAGATAAATATGCACATCTTCTTAGTTACAGACAATTAGATGAAATATGTTCATTTATAAGAAAAATTGATGAAAAAATAAATACTAACAAATGGCTTGATATTTTTATTGAAAATAATTTGAATAATTTTTCTTATGAAGATTTAAAATTATATATTGAAAAAACAAGTAGTTCTAAAATAAAAGAATTAGTAACTCATAAAATGCAAGAGTTTCGTTCTAAAAAATCCATAAAGGAAATTGTTTATTACATTGTAGAACATCAAGGTTGGAATAATATTGATTTGATATTATTAGACTCCTATTCTGAAGACGATTATTTTAAATGGATTTCTGAAGAATCTGATGCCAATTTACTAGGATATATACGGGCATTTCTCAAAATATTTAATAGCACTTCTTCAGATGAATTACATAAATCTATAGGCTCAAAATTAGAAAATGCATTGAAAAAAAAATCAAAAGAAAGTATTTTCAATCATCTAAGGGTAAAATATTTTTTTAAACTTTAAGAATAATCGTTACGCATTTAACAAGCGCATGCACCAGACTTTGCCACGCGGCGATGAATTGGCATCTTGAAGGTTTTTTGTGCGTGGCAAAGCTGGTGATGCGCAGGCCGATAGGCCGCCTTCGGCGGCCTATCGTAGCGGCGGATTTTCAATCCTCTTGCTATCCCGCCTTCGGCGGTCTATCAAGCGGATCGAACGTCCCTCCCCCGCATAATAGCCTACGGCATTATGCGCGCTCGCAACGGTCATCCGCCGCTACGTTATGTCGCATGAGAAGGAGACTTTGCTGTGGGCGATGATTTAAATGTCGCACTAGAAGAATTCCGCGTGATGCACGCACAAATCTTGGAAAGATCCCGATTGCAGCAACATGTTATTTCTACAGGTGCTGTTCTTGGAGCTGCCGTACTGGCAGCTTTAGCAGCGATTGTGGTTCCCAATACTAAACAGCCACCCAACTACTTGTTCGTTAGCTATTTCCTACTAGCTTTCACATTCCCATTCTACGTGCTATCATGGGCGTATGCATATCAAGATTACATGATAGGTGCTACGGCAAAGTTCATACATGACATTCTCATACAGGACATACGTAGGCTTGCGAACAATGATGTGCTCATAAAAAACGAATTCTGGTTCGTTCACATTCGGCAAAAGAGCAGAACGCTATTTTTGGGATGGTTCTCCTTTCATTTAATTCTATTATTCTTTCCAATCTTGCTTATCTGCACTTACCTTGGACTGATAATAGGGCAACTGTACGTTCCTTGCAGCTATCATTTACTTGTTCAAGTCATTTTAATGGTGTTGAATGTAGGATTAATAGTGATGGTATCGTTTTACGGGAGAATCGGTGAAGCAAGTATTCAAAAAGCTGGTAAGGCGTACAGTAGCCAAATTACGGACATAACAAGTTAAGGAATGAAAGCGAGAGCAAGAAAGATGAAAGGGAAATGCTCTAAAATATATATGCGCCTCGTTTTCATTCCGGTGTTGAGCTGCCCCATTGGAATGAACCGTCGGTTTGCAATTTGAAATCTGTCCTGTTTTTGGGTTTTTGGAGATTATTAAAAATTCCGGCAGTAAAAAAATACGTCATAGCAGAAGGATTTTGTGTTTATTCCCGCCTTGTTTCCTTTTTATTTGGCCCGTAATCGTTGATATCATATAGTTTTGGACATATGCCTTCCTTACCCATTGGGTATTAAAAATACGATTTGCATAATTTTTGCTGGATGGCTGCCAATAACCTCTTTCTTTTGAGCCGCTCATTGCGGTAAAAATACTTTCTTTCAAATTTTTCAATTAGAATTAACTCTTTATGACATTAGGGGCAGTATCGTTTTTCAGCCGGCTTTTTCTTATCAGGCCTACTATCTCTTGTTTTTTTCAATCGTTTTACAGGTATATTTTTTAATTTATTCCTGAACGCATGGGCATACAAGCCATAGTAACGCACCTTGACAAAGCCTTTGGGCAACACATGCTGAAGATAGCGGTGAATGAATTCATGTGCTGATAATTCCATTTTCTGCCACAGTTTTGTTTGGGCGTTTTTATACCTGTGTTTTACTTTTCCATCTTGTAAAGAAAGAATGTTGTTGTTACTTATGGCCGGCCGGAAAATATATCTTGCCAGATACCTTAAAACCTGTTCGCCGTTGCCTACGGCTTGCGCGTGAACGACCCAGTCGTTTTCCAAACCGTTCGCGGTATTTTTTTAAATAGACGTTCATTCATATTTTTCAAAGTCTCTTTGAACTTTGCCCTAAATATTTTTGACATAGCTTTTACAGGGACAAGGAAATCTTCTTTGGCGGGCAGCCAGATGTTTTCGTCTTCAAAGAGTCCTCCGCCAGTAACTACAAAATGGACATGGGGGTGAAAGGAAAGATTTCTGGCCCGGGTATGCAAAATGCCGACGATTCCGATCTTACCGCCCAGATATGCCAGTGTCATAATAGCTTCGGCCGCGGCTTTAAAGAGCAGATTAAAGAAAATTTTCTGATGGCTGCGGGCTGTCTCTCTTAAATAAGCGGGAAGTGTGAAGGTGGCCATAAAGTACTCTACGGTCAGCTTCTATTATGGTGCCCGGCGACTTATTGAAATGTTCGGCTAATTGCCATAACATCATACACTTTCTTAGTATAGAAATCGTTAGGCCGAAGCAGAGATATATTATAAGTTCCGAATTTTTATACTTCATTTGAATGTTTCATTTATTATTATCTCTTGTTATTTTTACGTATAAAATAATTGATAGGGACTACTATGTATTGTCAAAAATTAAGAAAGATTTTTTTTCACATTTCTATTTTACTTTTTATTTTTTTGAACTATTCTATCCTTTCCTGTTTTCAGCACACTAACCCAAAAAGCTCTATATCCCTTTATTTATAGGGGTTGATTTTGAAATTTGGGTGTCCCGTGTTACTTTTGTGCTATGTTTTTGCGAAAAAAGAAAAATAATTCAGGAAGCGTATCGATTCAAATTATCTCAAAATCAAAGAGTAAGTATAAAGTTGTAAAAACTATTGGCAGTGGAAAAACCGAACAAGAGATTCAAAAATTATATTATTTGGGTAAACAGGAACTTGAAAGGTTAACTTTACAATCAAAATTATTTGAGTTGGAAACAGACACAATTGTTGATACTGTTTTTTCTGCCTTGAGTAATGCAAGTATTAAGGTTGTCGGCCCCGAATTGATTTTTGGGAAAATATATGACGCCATTGGATATAATAAGATTGATGAAAAATTGTTCAGGCATTTGGTTGTTTCCAGGTTGCTTTTCCCGGTAGCAAACTAAAGACTGTTGATTATTTATATCGTTATCAGGGTGTCAGCATAAATATAGATACGGTTTATCGCTTTTTGGATAAGCTCAATGACAGCATAAAAAGCAGTGTTGAGCAAATCACATTTAACCATACAAAAAAAG
>Ga0256841_1001554_pt1 | contig 19504 bp, 17 predicted proteins | sample 356308metaG_FD_185971 | JGI IMG/M metagenome (GOLD analysis project Ga0256841, IMG submission 185971) | Hydrothermal vent microbial communities from Mid Atlantic Ridge, Atlantic Ocean - 356-308 | ecosystem: Environmental > Aquatic > Marine > Hydrothermal vents | place: Atlantic Ocean: Mid... | reverse complement strand
CAAAATTGTCCTTCAAAACAATATGGCTCGAATTGTAACGGCCGGACACCATCAAGGTCAGGTTTTCAACCGGTTGCAACTGTTCAATGAAGAAAGCTCCATAGTGGGTGACTTCACTGTCAAGCCGTACCCTGGGTTCTCCCACCAAGATACCGCTACCCTCTGTGCCCCGGCTATCGGTCAAACGGGCCAACTCGGTATCGAACTTGAAACGGATTTGCGCCTGATCAAAACTGAATCCCACGACAAAATTATTCTCCATGCCGAACAAATCGTAGAGAAAAGCGCTTTGAACCGCCGCCCCATAGCCCCGCTGGCGAGTCTTGCTGAAATTGTTGGTGGCAGAATCCACTGCCGGGCCGGCGGGAATGGGATTGCCCGCCACATCCAAGGCGAGAGTCTCTTCATCGTCTCCTTCTTGACACATGAAACCTTTGTGTCCCGGTTCTTCACATTCCTGGTAATCCGTACCATCACCGTTGAAGGTGCTGTTTTTATTGAGCCGGTAATAGGCATTGCCGGAAATTTGAATCTTGTCACTCACCCACACACTGCCGTCCAGGTTGGAGAAAAACAGACGGTTGATGGTTTGGTCAGGATGGGTAAATATCGCATCGTGATCCAGGGCGCGTAATTGAATCGGTACCGCGCCATTACCAATCAATTCGTTATCATCCCCCGACAAGGTCAAATTCAGTTGGGCTATGTCATTACGCCAACTGAGCACCCCCAAGGCTTGACGCACGTGGGTGGGAGAATGCTCGCGCCATCCATCTTCCTGAAAATTACGCAGATGCAGAAAATAACCAAAAGTCCCATTGTTGGCGCCGCTGGACAGCTCCGTGGAATGTCGCCCCCAGGAGCCCGCCAAGCCTTCCACTTGATGGTGGGGAAAGGAAAACCCGGTCTTGGTGCGAATAACAATGGCGCCTCCCAGACTATTGAGGCCATAGACAGGATCCGATCCAGGATGCAACGCCATATGATCAATGGCGCCTTCCGGGATCAAGTCCCAATTCACCATATCACCAAAGGGTTCATTGAAGCGCACGCCATTCATATAGACGGTCAACCCCTGGGGCAAGCCCAACAGCGGCGAAGCTGTGAATCCGCGGTACTGGACATCGGGCTGAAAGGGATTGCTCTGAACGTCATTGACAGAAACACTGCCCAGATAATTACGCATATAATCACTCAGGGCAAAACTATGGGTTTCCTCCAACTCCTCGCCGGTCACTACCTGGACATTGGCCGGCAGCCGGTCCAAAGGAACACTGCCTACTCCCAAAGGCGTCATGCCCGTCACCTCGAGCGTTTCCAGCTCTACCGCTTCCTCCGCCCAGGCTGGCCATGCCAGGACACCCATCAGCCCGCACACCCATATGCATTTCATGGTCAAACCCTCCACAATCATTGACTCAAAATGCAGGGAGGGTAATGAATTCCTGGCCAGGATTAAATAGGAATTTTTCCCGAAAACTTATTAACCGGAAAACATTCGGGAAAATTGAAATGCGAAACCAGCCTTAAACGGTGAAACTTTCGCCGCAACCACAGGTGCCCTTGGCTTTGGGGTTATTGAACTGAAAGGCTTCGTTCAATCCCTCGCGGCGATAATCCAGCTCCAACCCTTCCAGATAATCCAGATCTTCCTTACTGACGACCACTTTTACGCCGTGATCTTCGAAGATCACATCATCTTGTTCAATCGCATCAGCATAATCAATCACATAAGAATAGCCTGAACATCCCGCCACTTTAACGCCCAAGCGTAAACCGATCCCTTTGCCCCGCTTGGTCAGCTGATCGCGGATACGGCGGGCTGCGTTTTCAGTCAAACGAATGGACATTTCTCTTCCTCTTTACAACAATCAGACAAATCAATTCAGTATCATTAAAGAATACGCAAAGACCCAGTGAATTACCACCGGCTTTAGCCGCTGGCTTCAAGGTATGGCCAAAAGCCGGATTGATCGGCCATACGGAAGATAGTCCCCTCTCCCAAAACTGAGAAAGGCAGAATGAGGGATCAAGAAGCATCCAACCAGTGCAGCTTTCACCCCTCACCCCTGCCCTCTCCCCTCAAGGGGAGAGGGAGCAAAGGCAACTATATCGACGGAAGGCGGAGGATTTACAGATCCCCTATAAAAGTAAATACATCAAATTACTCCGAAAGACTGCAAAATACTTTGCAGGGACAGCAAAAAACGCTCCACCTCGTTGGCGGTATTATCTTTTCCCAAACTGATCCTGACAGCACTGCGGGCCAGATTTTCTTCGACCCCCATCGCCACCAGCACGTGGCTGGGCTCTGAACCGCCACTGGCACAGGCAGAACCACTGGATACGGCAATGTTTTCCCGATCCAGGGACATGACCAGCATTTCCCCATCCACACCATTGACGCCAAACTGGATGGTATTCGGCAACCGGGGGATTTGTTGCGCAAAAATTTCAACCCCCGGAATTGTCATCAATCCTGCTTCCAATTGCTGCCGCAGGCTGAGTAAATGTTTGGCCTGACTTTCTCTTTCCTGTAGAACCAATTCCGCTGCTTTGCCGAAACCTATAATCCCGGCAACGTTTTCAGTTCCACCACGCAGCCTTCGCTCCTGACCACCGCCATAAAGCAAAGGCATCAGTTCCAGATTCTTATCCACAATCAACGCCCCCACTCCCTTGGGGCCATAGATTTTATGGGCGGACAACGTCATCATCTGGACACCCATGCCGGGAAAATCCAGCGGCAATTTGCCGGCGGCTTGTACCGCATCGCTATGAAATAGCGTATTGTGTTGCCGGGCAATTTGGGCCAATTCAGCAACGGGTTGCACCACTCCTGTTTCATTATTGGCCGCCATGCACGAGACCAATTGGATGTCGCTATCATCTAGCAGTTCGTCCAGTGCGTCAGCAGAAATCACCCCGGATGCCTGAACCGGGATGAAGCTTGTTTGCCATCCTTGTTGCTGAAGCCCCTGGGCCGTTTCAAGTACCGAGGAATGCTCAATGGCACTGACTGCCAGCTTGCCGCCTGGAAACTTTCTCATCCAGCCTTGCAGCGCCAAATTGTTGGCTTCGGTGCCACCGCTTGTGAAGATGACTTGATTCGGTGTGGCATTGACCAACGAAGCCACTTGAGCGCGGGCCTGCTCAATCGCGTCACGGGCGATTCTCCCCCATCGATAAAGAGAAGAGGGGTTGCCATAATATTTCGCCAGAAAGGGCGCCATCACTTCCACCACCCGATCATCCATCGGCGTGGTAGCGTTGTGATCGAAGTAAATCATGCCATCAATTGACCGATTCTTCTCCTATCGACACACCTTGCATTTCGCGGTCCTGGCGATTGGCTACCTGCTGTATTTCATGACGGGACAATAGATCCCCCAGACTGATCCCCGCCAGATACGCGCGTATCTGCTCGCTCAACCCCATCCAAAGTTCATGGGTCAAACACGGTTGGTCGTTTTGACAGTTGCCTTTTCCCCCACAGCGGGTGGAATCCAGGGTTTCATCCACCGCGGTAATAATTTCGGCGATGTTGATTTCATGGGCGGGACGGCTCAATTGATAACCGCCACCCGGCCCACGTACGCCAGTGACCATGCCGGCCCGGCGCAGCTTGGCAAATAATTGTTCCAAATAGGAAAGGGAGATATCCTGGCGCTTGGCGATATCTGTCAAAGCCACTGGCCTTTTACTGCTGTGATAGGCCAGATCCAGCATTGCCGTGACCGCATAACGGCCTTTGGTGGTCAGTCGCACGGGTTACACTCCATTGACATTCACTTACAAACTCAAGTGAAATCACTATAACCAATCCCTAGTAATTTAGTCAATTTTTTGGACAGCTCTGGCCTATAAGCCAAGGGATCTCCGAACGAGTCATCCGTGATCTGTCAGACAACGAAAAAACTAGAAGTTGGCTCGAGCTTACTTGCCAGATTTCTCGTCACTATCCCTTAATGCACAGGACTCCAGCGGCGGCAGCGGTCTCTCCGGCAGGGAAATGCCAGCCTTTTCCATGGCATGTCTTAGCTCCTCTATTTGTTTGTCCAGTGCCTGAATATGATCCAGCATGTGATTGATTGCATAAGCCACGGGATCGGGCATTTCCGGCGCCATCCCGTAAGCGTCAAAGCCAATCCGGCTGGCAATGGCTTGACGCTGGGCGGCGCTGGCTTTCCGGTCTGCATTCACTACATGACCTGGTATCCCCACCACCGTGGCCCCTTCCGGCACATCTTTTAATACCACGGAATTGGAGCCTATGCGGGCATGATGCCCCACTTTAATGGGCCCCAAGATTTTAGCGCCAGCTCCCACCACCACACTGTTTCCCAATGTGGGGTGACGCTTGCCTTTCTGCCAACTGGTGCCGCCCAGGGTCACCCCATGATAGAGCGTACAATCGTCGCCAATTACCGCTGTTTCTCCAATGACAACCCCCATGCCATGATCGATAAAAAAGCGCCGTCCGATGCTGGCGCCAGGGTGAATTTCTATCCCTGTCAACCAGCGGGCGATGTGGGAAAGGAAGCGGGCCAGCCAAAAAAATTTGTGCCGCCATAAACAGTGGCTCATCCGATGCAACCAAATAGCATGTACTCCGGGATAAGCGGTGATCACCTCCCACCAATTCCTGGCGGCGGGATCTCTTTCAAAAACGCAGCTTATATCTTCTCTGGCCCGATCCCAGAAACCGGTGATGCAATTCAGCATGGTTTGTTTGTTCCTTTGCTATGTTGAGCTGCTGTCAATATTCCACGCAAAATATCCACTTCCTTTTTCTCCAAACGCACCCGGCCAAACAGACGCCGGAGCCGTCGCATAATGGAAGGCGCCTTACGGGGATGGAGGAAACCAATATCTTCCAATGTCCTTTGCAAATGTTGGTAGAAAGATTCCAGCTCCATTGCGGTCGCCAACAAGTTGGGTTCTTGTGACATTTCTGCCGGATTCGATCTGGTCAAGTGCAATTCGTACACCATAATTTGGACGGCGGCGGCAAGATTCAATGAACTGTAGCCTGGATTGCAGGGAATATGCATCCAATAGTGACACAAATCCAGCTCCTCATTGGTCAATCCTGAACGTTCCCTGCCAAAAACCAGCGCAACCCTATGGCTCACAGGTTCGTTTTGCAATAAACGGGCACATTCCCTGGGGGTCAATTGCGGCCACGAAATAGTCCGCTGGCGGGCGCTCGAGCCAATTACCAAATGACAATCGGCTATGGCTTGTTGCAATGTATCACATACCGTGGCCTGAGCCAGCACGTCGTCCGCCCCGGCGGCCCGCGCGGTGGCATCTCCACTGGGAAACTGCTTGGGCGACACCAATACCAGTTCATAAAATTGCATGTTTTTCATTGCCCTGGCTACTGCGCCGATATTCCCGGGGTGGCTGGTTTCCACCAGGACAATGCGAATTTTTGGCAACAAGCTTTGGTCCCTACTATCCGAATGTAAAGTTGCAAAATTTTATCAAAAAGCCGATATACTAATATCTTTTACTGCAAAGATACCCATTATGCATCCCATGTTGAATATCGCCACCCGCGCGGCCAAACGCGCGGGAGACATCATTGTGCGCGCCCTCGATCAAATCGATTACTTGGCAATCGACAGTAAAGGCAAAAATGATTTTGTCAGCGAGGTGGACAGGGCTGCGGAACAGGAAATCATCCACATCTTGCGCAAAGCCTATCCTCATCACCATTTTTTGGGCGAGGAAGGCGGCCGTTTCGGCAATTCATCCGAGCCCGAATTTTTGTGGATTATCGACCCTCTGGACGGCACCACCAATTTTCTTCATCGCTTCCCGCAATTTGCGGTTTCCATCGCCCTGCGCTATCAGGGACAAATCGAACAGGCCGTGGTTTACGACCCACTGCGGCAAGAGATGTTCACCGCCACCCGGGGCGCTGGCGCCATGCTCAACAACCGCCGCATCCGGGTTTCGAAGCAAACCACCATGGAGGGTGCGCTGCTGGGAACAGGGTTCCCATTCAAGCAACAACAATTTCTTGACAACTATTTAAATATGTTCCGCGCCTTATTCAAAGACAGCGCCGGCATCCGACGCGCTGGGGCCGCGGCACTGGATTTGGCCTATGTGGCCTGCGGCAGAATGGATGGTTTCTGGGAAATAGGCTTGCAACCCTGGGATATGGCGGCGGGCGTCTTGCTCATTCAAGAAGCCGGCGGCATCATTAGCGATTTCGACGGCAATGACAGGTATCTCGAAATTGGCAACATTGTGGCGGGTACGCCGAAATTACACGCCATGATTTGCCGAAGGATAGAACCCTTCGTGACAGATGAGTTGCGGGTGCCACAACACGCCGTGTGACACCCTTCTCCAGGACAAAACAAATCCCGTCAATTCAGCAGGGAGTTTGAAGCAAGTCAATCGCCAATGTGACGCACCTCGCCACCCATCAATTTTTCGCAAGGGGCAGGGCTACCTCGGAAAGCAAACTGGGTAGCAGGGTTTATGCGTTCTCATCTCCGGCCTTGCTTTAAAAGGCTTTGCGAGGGCAACCAAAGATTTCATCACTTACTGCAAATTACACAGTGTTGAAACAGGATGAATTGACGCGCAGTTTCCAGTTGCCGCGGCATATCAGTCATTCAGACAAACACACTATAATTGCGCATCTACGGTTTCTTTTTCCGGCAACAGCAAGTCTTCCCGCTTGACCTTCAGCAGCAACAGTATGGAACTGGCCACGTAAATGGAAGAATAGGTACCAACCACTACCCCGAGAATCAAGGCGATGGCAAAGTTGCGGATGATCTCGCCCCCCAGAAAAGCCAATGCCAGCAATACCAGCAACGTGGTCAAGGAAGTGATCAAGGTTCGGCTCAAGGTCTGGTTAATGGAAGTATTGATAATTTGCACCGCATCCCCACGCCGTATCCGGCGGAAATTCTCCCGGATGCGGTCATACACCACAATCGTGTCGTTGAGCGAATAACCAATTACCGCCAGGATGGCCGCCAACACGGTCAAATCAAATTCCAACTGGGTCAAGGCAAAAAATCCCAGGGTAATGATGACGTCATGGATCAAAGCAGCAATCGCCCCGAGGGCAAAACGGTATTCGAAGCGCCAGGCCACATAAATCAAGATGCCAAACAGGGCAAACAGCATGGCCAGACCGCCTTTTTCCGTCAACTCCTCGCCCACTTGAGGCCCAACAAATTCCACCCGCCTGAGTTGCGGCCGGTTATCCGGGTCAGCCTGCTGCAGCACTTCGAGAATTTTGTTGCTCAACTGGGCAGTATTGAGCCGAGGGTCCGGCGCCAGGCGGATCAACACTTCGCGGGATGTGCCAAAATGTTGGACCGCCGCATCTTTAAAATCCCCTTGCTCCAATAAAGACCGGATATGAGACAGATCCACCGGTTTTGGATAACCCACCTCTACCAAGGTACCGCCGGTAAAATCCAACCCCAGGCGCAGACCCTGGAAAATCAAGCCACCTAAAGCAAGAATGATTAAGCAGCCGGATAAAATGAGGGCAATGTTACGCTTGCCCATAAAGTCGAAATTGCGTTGGGAAATATGCTGGGCCATGATTGCTCCTTAAATAGCCAGGCTTTTCAAGCGCCGGTTGCCATAGAACCAGTTGATTAGCATGCGGGTCACCATGATTGCGGTGAACATCGACGTCATAATCCCGATGGACAGCGTAACCGCAAAACCCTTGATGGGGCCGGTGCCCAAGCCAAAAAGCACCAAAGCGGCAATCAAGGTGGTGATATTCGCGTCGAAAATGGTGGCAAAAGCCCGTTCGTAACCCACATAGATACTGGCCTGCGGGCTATTGCCATTCCGCAGTTCTTCCTTGATGCGCTCGAAGATCAACACGTTTGCATCGACGGCCATCCCCACCGTGAGCACGATACCTGCAATCCCGGGCAGCGTTAACGTAGCTTGCAACAAGGATAGAATGGCCAAAAGCAAAATCAGGTTGAAAGTCAGCGCCACATCTGCAACCAAACCAAAAACCTTGTAGTACCAGGCCATGAATGCCAGTACCAGGACGAAGCCAACGACTACCGACATAAAACCGCGTTCGATATTATCCCGGCCAAGGCTGGGGCCTACCGTGCGTTCCTCGATGATCTCCACCGGCGCCGCCAGTGCCCCGGCTCTCAACAGGAGCGCCAGGTTACGGGCCTCGGTTGTACTATCCAAGCCTGTGATTTGAAAACGTTTGCTGAAACGGCCACGAATGGTGGCGATATTGATGACTTCCTCGACCCGTTTCTTTACCTTGACTTTTTTGCCATCAACAGTTTTCGTTTCCACCCGGTTTTCTATGAAAACCACCGCCATGGGTTTGCCGATATTCTCCCGGGTCACCTTGGCCATGCGCTTGGCGCCAACCGCATCCAAGGTAATGAAAACCGCCGGCGAGCCGCTTTGCTGGTCAAAACCGGAAGAGGCATTGACAATCTGATCCCCGGTCACAATCACCCGCCGCTTCAATAACACCGGCTTGCCGCTGCGGTCGTAGTACAGGCGCGTGCCAATAGGTGGATGCCCCTTGAGAGCCGCCTCCACATCGTGCTCGGTGTCCACCAGGCGGAATTCCAAGGTCGCGGTAGCGCCGAGAATGTCCTTGGCCCGCGCGGTATCTTGCACCCCGGGCAGTTGTACCACAATCCGGTCTTCCCCTTGCTGTTGAATGACCGGCTCGGCAACACCAAGCTCGTTGACCCGGTTACGCAGCGTGGTCAAGTTCTGCTTTAAAGCGAAGCGCTTGATTTCCTTTTGCTCGGCTTCAGACAACTGCACAACCAGTTCCAGGTTGTTTTCATCGGCGGTGATGATCAATTGACGGAATGCCTTGCTCAAGGCGGCCTGGGCTTTGGCCATGGAATCGGCATCCTTGAATTTGAGACGGATGGTCTTGCCGTCTTTGTTGACAGCAAGATATCGGATCTTTTGCTCCCGGAGAGTAGTGCGGATATCACTCAGATAGCGTTCAACCGCCTGGTCAATCGCCGCATCCATATCAACCTGGAGGAGGAAATGCACCCCGCCCCGCAAGTCAAGACCAAGATACATGGGCTCTGCGCCAATGGCTTGAAGCCATTTGGGAGTGGCAGGCGCCAAATTTAGCGCTGTGGTGTATTGATCGCCCAACGCCTCCCGCAAAATATCGGCAGCTTTCAGCTGGGCATCGGTGGAATCGAATCGCACCAGCAGCTTGCCATCCTGGATTTCTATCGCTTTTGGCTGTAAACCAGCTTCTTTCAAAGCCTTATTGAGCCGCACCTGCAAGCTGGCGTCCACTTTGGCTTTGTGTTGCGGGGAAACTTGAATCGAGGGATCCTCGCCAAACAGGTTAGGCAAGGCATAAAGCGCTCCTAGCACCAGGGTAATGATGATCAGCGCATTTTTCCACAGGGGAAAGCGGTTCTGCATGACTATCCTTCAGGTTCTTCTTATGACGTTTTTTCCATTTTTGCAATCTTCTTTTTGATTGCTTTAAAGGATCCTTTCGGCAAGATGGTCGCAATGGCATTTCTTTGCACTTGGATCTGTACCCCATCGGCCACTTCCAGGACCACAAAGCTTTCATCCAGATCCACTACCCGGCCCACAATCCCGCCATTGGTGACAACGTCGGTCCCCTTACCAAGAGACTGGACCATTTTCTTGTGTTCTTTGGCGCGTTTTTGCTGCGGCCAAATAAAAAGCAGATAGAAAAAAGCGAAAATCGCCAGAGGCAACAAAAGCCCTACAATGCCGGGCTCTTGGGCAGGAGGCGCGGCTTGCGCCATCGCATCGGAAATGAAAAACCCCATGAGAGAATCCTTTATAGTTATCAAGTCAGTTGGATAAACTGTGAATTATGCCATAAGCAGAGTCTCTTTGCCCCGTTGCAAATAAAATTGATGGATAAAGCCATCCAGTCCTCCTGTTTCAATCGCAGCCCGAAGCCCGCGCATCAGTTGCTGATAATAATATAAATTGTGGGTGGTATTGAGGCGGGCCCCCAAAATCTCCCGGCAGCGATCCAAATGATGAAGGTAGGCCCGGGAATAATTCCGGCAGGTATAACATTCGCACTCTTCATCGAGCGGCCGGATATCTTCTTTATACCGGCTGTTGCGGATTTTAATCACTCCCTGACGGGTAAACAAATGACCATTGCGGGCATTGCGGGTGGGCAGCACGCAATCAAACATATCCACTCCCCGGCGCACGCATTCCACAATATCTTCCGGCGTTCCCACGCCCATCAAATAACGGGGTTTGTCCACCGGCATTTGCGGCAGCAAGGCATCAAGGACCCGGTAGCGATCTTCCTTGGGCTCTCCCACCGACAAACCACCGATGGCATAACCGTCATAACCAATGGCCACCAGACCTTGCAGTGATTGCTCGCGCAGGGATTCATAGACACCCCCTTGAACAATGCCGAACAACGCGGCTGAATTATCTCCGTGGGCCACCTTGCTTCTCTCGGCCCAGCGCAACGATAACTCCATGGACAGGCGCGCCTCGTCGAAATCCGCTGGATAAGGGGTGCACTCATCAAAGATCATGACAACATCAGAACCCAATCCGCGCTGGACTGACATCGACTCTTCCGGACCCATGAAGATTTCATCGCCGTTGATGGGAGAACGAAAATACACACCTTCTTCGCGGATCTTGCGTATCTTGCCGAGGCTGAATACTTGAAACCCGCCAGAATCGGTCAAAATCGGCCCCGGCCAATGCATAAACGAATGCAATCCACCATGAGCGCGGATAATGTCCAGCCCGGGCCGCAGCATTAAATGAAAGGTATTGCCCAAAAGGATCTCGGCGCCACTCTCCTCGACTTCCTCGGTGGTCATCGCCTTGACGGTGCCATACGTCCCCACCGGCATAAATGTCGGGGTTTCCACCTTGCCCCTGGGAAATTCCAGACATCCCCGCCGAGCGGACTGGTCCGTGCCTATCAGCTGGAATTGCATCCGGCTCAATGCTTCACCTTCAATCCAAGGGTTTCTTCAGTGTTCAACTGGATAAGTGAATGCTTGTCAGATAGATACAGTGACATTAATGGGCCTCATCCCAATTTTCCCCGATTCCTACATCCACCAGCAAAGGGACTTTCAATTCAGCGGCGCCCGCCATGTATTTTTCAATCGCCTCGATTGCTTCATCGCACTGATCTTCCGCCACTTCGAAAACCAGTTCGTCGTGGACTTGCATGATCATTTTCACATTCATGCCCGCCGCTCGCAGCCACGCATCCACGGCTATCATGGCCCGCTTGATAATGTCGGCGGCGGTGCCTTGCATGGGAGCATTGATGGCGGTCCGCTCCGCATATTGACGGCGCTGGGGATTTCTGGAATTAAGCTCGGGCAGATACAACCTGCGGCCAAACAGGGTTTCCACAAAGCCTTGCTCATAAGCTTGGCGTTTGGTGGCTTCCATGTAGGACTTGACGCCTGGATACCGTTCGAAATACCGTTCAATATAGGATTGCGCCTCGTCGCGCTCCACGCCTAATTGCTTGGCCAGGCCAAAGGCGGACATGCCATAAATCAAGCCAAAATTGATGGCTTTTGCCGAACGCCTTTGCTGGGGCGTCACCTCCACCAATGTCACACCAAAGACTTCCGCCGCGGTGGCGCGATGGATATCCTCGCCCTCCTTGAAAGCCCGCAGCAAGCTTTCATCGCCGGACAAATGGGCCATGATCCGCAATTCAATCTGGGAATAATCTGCGGCAATCAGACGATATCCAGGCGGAGCAATGAAAGCCCGGCGGATGCGGCGGCCTTCATCGGTGCGAATGGGAATATTTTGAAGATTGGGATCGGAAGACGACAACCGGCCAGTGGCGGTTACGGCCTGATGATAAGAGGTATGCACCCGCCCGGTCGTGGGGTGAATTTGCTGGGGAAGGCGGTCGGTATAGGTGGATTTGAGCTTGTTCAGGGAGCGGTGCTGAAGAATCAAGCGGGGCAGTTCGTAATCTTCCGCCAATTGTTGAAGCACCTCTTCCGAGGTGGAAGGTTGCCCCTTGGGGGTCTTTTTGAGAACCGGCAGGCCCAGTTTTTCATACAAGACATGCTGGATCTGCTTGGGGGAGGCCAAATTGAATGCCTCCCCTGCGATACAGAACACCTGCTCTTCAATAGCGGCCATTCTTTCCGCCAATTCGCCGCTGAGATTTTTCAGTTCTTCTTTGTCCACCAACACGCCATTGCGTTCCATCCGCACCAAAACCGGCACCAAGGGCATTTCGATTTCCTGGTACAACTGTTTCAGCTTGGGCTCGGCTTCCAGCTTGGGCCAAAGCACCTGATGCAACCGCAGGGTGATATCGGCATCTTCCGCGGCATAAGGCACCGCCTCCTCGAGACGCACTTGCTGGAAAGGAATCTGCTTGGCGCCCTTACCCGCCACATCTTCGTAATGGGTGGTTTTGATGCCCAGGTAAGTCAATGCCAACGAGTCCATATCGTGGCGGGTGGCCGTGGAATTCAAAACATAGGATTGCAGCATGGTGTCGTGGGCAATGCCCTTGAGCGCAATCCCGTGATTGGCCAAAACGTGGGCGTCATATTTGAGATTTTGTCCCAACTTGGGGCGGTCTTCCGCCTCCAGCAAAGGTTGAAGCTTTTCCAGTACCCGTTGAAACGCCAGTTGCTCGGGGACATCCATGTAGTCATGTCCCACAGGCACATAGGCAGAAGCACCTGGAGTTACGGCAAACGAGACGCCAACGATTCTGGCGTCCAGATAGTTCAGATCGGTGGTCTCGGTATCCAACGCAAACAGCGGGGCTTTTTCCAATCTCTTCAGCCATTGGTTCAAAGCATCCTCGGTCAGGACCGCTTCATAATCGGCGGGATCATCTCCGGCGCCGGGGTTGTCTTGGGTTGTCGGCAAATCCAGTTGCCGCAGCCAAGTGCTGAATTCAAAGCGCTTGAGCAATTCCATGAGCTTGACATTATCCGCCGGCCGCCGCTGAAGATCGTCAGGATCAACCTCCAACGGCACATCGTCATGAACCGTCGCCAACTGCCTCGACAACTCGAGTTGCGCCAGATTTTCCCTCAGGCTTTCACCCACTTTGCCATTGATTTCATCGGCATGGGCGATGATCTCGTCGAGACTGCCGTATTGGTTCAACCACTTGGCGGCCGTTTTGGGGCCGACCTTGGGTATGCCGGGAATATTGTCGGAAGTGTCGCCCACCAAAGCCAGATAATCTGCAATCCGCTCCGGCGGCACGCCAAATTTCTCCTTGACCCCAGCCACATCCAGTTGCGTGCCGGACATGGTGTTATCAAGAGTGATATGGTCACTAACGAGTTGGGCCAGGTCTTTGTCGCTGGTTGCCACCACCACGTCAAACCCTTGCTTTGCCGCTTTTCTGGCCAGAGTGGCGATGACATCGTCAGCTTCCACCCCTTCTTCCACCAGAATCGGAATCCCCATGGCTTCAATCAATGCCTTGAGGGGTTCCAATTGCGCTTTAAGCTCATCCGGCATGGGGGGACGATGGGCCTTGTAATCCTCAAACATATCGTTACGGAAGGTTTTGCCGGGCGCATCGAATACCACTGCGAAATGGGGGGTGTCGTAGGAATCCAACAGCTTGCGCAGCATATTGGCGACGCCGTAGATTGCTCCGGTAGGTTCCCCCCGCGAGTTGCTCAAAGGCGGCAGGGCATGAAAGGCGCGATAAAGAAAGGAGGACCCGTCCACCAGGACAAGGCGTTTGCGTTTGCCGGTCATCGGTATTTAGAATTCATTTCACCGCCTCCACGAAAGAAAAGCGAAGCACCTTGGCCGCATGAAATTTAAAGGCGCTCAAGGAAATTACTGCTGTTTATGCTTGGCTTGATCGTAGGAACGGTAAACCAGTTCGTCTTTCAATTCATAGGTGTAAGGCAGGCCATAGTATTGCCAGCCTTCCACCTTGCCCCGATGCCCATAAAATGGGCTGTATTTCTTCAGCAAACTTCTTTCCCTGGCATCCCGCCCGGTAAAACCAACACCCTCAAAACCGTCACGGACGTTATAGGTATATTTGAATCCCGCCCGCACCAGCGCATCCGCCGCCGGCGCGCTGCGGCCACCGCTGCGGCAAATCACCAGCAGGGTATCGGATTTCTTGAAACGGGACTCGACATCTTCAATAAAGTGCTTGTTAGGGTGAGGGCCACCGGCAAAATAGACAAAGGGGATGTTGTAAGCCATGGGAGGATGGCCGACGAGCTGGTATTCCTCCTGGGTTCTGACATCCAGTAAATACACATTCTTTTTCCCTGACATCAGTTTGTCGTAAGCCTCCAGGGAAGTGATATTTTCCGCCAACCGGGCATCTCCCGCAGCTTGGGCCAGCATCGTAGTAACCAACAGCATAAACAACCAAAATAGCTGATGAAGTCTCATCTTTATGTTTCCTCCCATTAATAACTTACCAAGTTTGCCTCTAAAACCTGTGCATTTTCAATCAGGTAGATCGGGTCAGGCATTAATTGCCATCAAGATTGATGGAGTGAATTCATTGCTTTTTCTATACCATCTTCCAGTAATACCGGCAAACACTCAAGCGCTCGCTGAATACCGCACTGAATTTCCCTTGCTTCATCCGGAGAAGGCTTTCCCAGCACATACGCAGAAATATCACCCCGGGAAGGGCGGCCAATCCCTATCCTCAGCCGGCTAAAGGAGCGGTCCCCCAAACGTTCTATAATGCTTCTTAGTCCGTTATGCCCCCCATGCCCACCGTTCTTTTTGAATCTCACGACGCCTGGGGCAAAATCGAGTTCGTCATGAGCCACGAGCATTTTAGGGGGCGGGATTTTATAGAATTGACTATAAGAGGCTACCGGTCCGCCACTCCGATTCATATACAAACCGGGTTTCAGTAAATGACAAACCTCGCCACGGTGATGGAATTTTGCAACCCAGCCGCCAAACCGTTCCTGCCAAGCAAAAGAAACCCCATAACGGCGGGCGACTTCATCAACAAACCAAAACCCGGCATTATGCCGGGTTTTGTCGTATTCTGGACCTGGGTTTCCCAACCCGACCAGTAAGGAAAAGTAGTTCACTCAAACGATCTTGGGACTCATTCTTCCTCTTCTTCAGGCCCAGCTCCTTCACCAGGCTCTTCCTCGCCCTCGCCTAACGAAGCCTCAAGCTGCTGCTCCGAAATAGGCGCCTGAATCATAACCACGGCTGGATCTTGACCTTCTTCGTGGGCCTCGATAATAGTTACTCCTTCAGGCACTTTTAAATCAGAAAGGTGAATGGTTTCCCCAATATCCACATTGGTAAGATCCACTTCGATAAATTCCGGCAAATTACCCGGCAAGCAACTCACCTCGACATCCGTCATGTTACGGACCACAATGCCGCCTTTTTTTACGCCCACGGACTTGTCTTCGCCCATAAAATGCAGAGGAACTCTCACATGAATGGCTTCATCAGCCTTCACGCGCTGAAAATCCAAATGCAAGACAGCTTCCTTGCTCGGATGCCGCTGTACTTCTTTGAGAATTGCTTGCACTACTTTGGAGCCTGGCAGCTTCAAGGTCAAAATATGAGAATAGACCGCTTCTTGCTGAAGGTTCTTGTCAACCTGGTTTTTTCCCAACAACAATTGCACAGGCGCTTCTCCCCCGCCATACAATACCGCCGGGATTTTCATTTCCCTGCGCAAACGCCTGGCTGCTCGGGTTCCCGTCGTTTTTCTTTCTTCGACCTCAAATTCAAAACTCGCTTCCATCAATAAAACCTCTTAATCTACATACAAAGAACTGACTGACTCTCCTACCACAATTCTGCGAATGGTTTCTGCCAACATTTCCGCAACGCTCAACTGGCGGATTTTGCCGCAATCTTGAGCCTCGGTTCGCAATGGAATGGTATCTGTCACCACCAACTCATCCAGCTCTGAATTGGCGATATTAGCTACTGCCGGCCCAGACAATACAGGGTGGGTGCAATAGGCCACTACTTTTTGGGCACCGTTTTCTTTCAACGCCACAGAGGCCTGGCACAGGGTGCCAGCCGTGTCCACCAAATCATCAATCAAAATACAGGTGCGGCCCTCAACCTCGCCAATAATATTCATCACCCGCGCCTCGTTTGGCCTTGGCCGGCGCTTATCGATAATCGCCAAATCCGCATCTCCCAAGCGCTTAGCCAGTGCGCGAGCACGCACCACACCTCCCACGTCGGGAGAAACCACAATCAATTTATCGTATTTCTGACGCCAAATATCACCCAGCAATAATGGTGATGCATAAACATTATCCACCGGGATATCGAAAAAACCTTGAACCTGATCTGCATGCAGATCCACGGTTAGTACCCGGTCCACCCCGGCGCAGGTGATCATTTTCGCCACCAATTTGGCGGTGATGGGCACTCGAACCGATCGGGGCCGGCGATCTTGGCGCCCATAGCCAAAATAAGGAATAACCGCGGTAATGGTGCCTGCCGATGACCGGCGCAAGGCATCCACGATGACCAGCAGCTCCATCAAATTTTCATTGGTGGGCATGCAGGTAGACTGGATGACAAAAATCTCCCGCCCCCGGACATGCTCTTCAATCTCGACCGCGATCTCACCATCGCTGAACCGGCCGACGCTGGCCAATCCCAAGCGCATATTAAGCTTGTCCACAATCCCTTGCGCCAAAGGCAAATTGGAATTTCCTGCGAATACCATAAAGCCCGCATCGTTCATGCGACCACCCTTGGCTGATTTCTCTTCTTGACTGGGGGATAGCGGATTGAAAATGGCTGGGGCGCCAGGATTCGAACCTGGGTATGCAGGGATCAAAACCCTGTGCCTTACCGCTTGGCGACGCCCCATTAGACTTCTAAACCTAACTTTTGAAATACAGTATCAGCGCAGCTGCGCCAATTTTTCATGCAATGGTGATTGATTTCTTCCCTGAACGACCATCACTTGCCATTTCTTCTCCATTTCCCGCTTCACCTCCAGCGCTTGCCTTTTGTTAGGAAAAGCGGAAAATACGCACGATCCTGTGCCCGTCAGACGCGCCTTTCCGAATTTCGTCAGGTCTGACAACACCTGCCTTATCACAGGATATCTATCCTTCACTACAGACAAGCAATCGTTGGCTTCCAAGCCCTTAATAAAGTCGTTAATTGTGGCAGGATTGCTATTTCTTGTCAAATCCGGCGCTGAAAAAACTTCTTTGGTAGAAACGTGGCAAGGTGGCATGACGATCACGTACCAAGGTTCCGGCAAGTCCAAAGGTGTCAGTACCTCACCGACCCCCTCCGCCCATGCGCTTTGGCCTTTGATGAATACCGGCACATCGGCGCCCAGATGCACGCCGAGACGAATGAGTTCTTCTTCTGCCAAATCAACCCCCCAAAAGTAATTCAACCCCACCAACACAGTGGCGGCATCTGAACTTCCTCCCCCAAGGCCCCCACCCATTGGCAAGCGCTTATCCACAGAAATCCTGACCCCTTGTCTTACTCCGGTGGATTCCTGCAGCAACCGCGCCGCCTTGACGGTTAAATCAGCTTCCGGGGGAACACCGGCAAGAGGGGTTTCAAGCATGATTTCAGGATGATCCAGGATTTCAAAATCCAGGAAGTCACAAAGATCGATAAACTGGAAAACCGTTTGTAACAAGTGGTAGCCATCAGCGCGCCGCCCGATGATGCGAAGCATTAAATTCAATTTTGCCGGCGCCGGCCATTTTTTGTGAATCCCCACCTCAGACATTGACTTTCCAATGATGAATAATCAATTTAAGACGAATTTGATCTGGCCCTTTGATAAGGATTTTTTCCGGCAGTGATCCCTCTCCCACCTTGACGTAACGCTCATACAAAACCGACCATACCCCTTGATGAAGCTCGTGTAATCGGCCATCGGGACGGTATTTGGCGGCGTATTCAATATCGGGAGCTGGACGTCCCAAAACCCAATGATGCATGGACCGCAAAGGTAAATCCACACTAAATAATTCTTTAATAAAGGCTTCAGGCCGATTGGAAATCCGCACATCGCCATTACCGCGATCCACCTTGATCAAGTTTTTGCTTATCCAAACCGCTACGCCGCCTTGTCCAAAGGGACCGGATAACAACATATAGTCCAGAGCCGGGGTATGTTTCCAGAGCAAATGACCATGCCAGTTCTCTTTTCCGCCCTTGACACCAATTCGCCCTTCCATTTGCCAGGTATCGATGGCCTGCAACCATACCTGCTCTCTTGTCTTACGCTTCTCTAAAACAGAAGGGCGCCACACAGCGCAACTGGTGATTGACAGACACAGAAAAAAACATGAAAAGGTACGCCAAATTTGAATGGGCAGCCTCATTTTTCCAGCCGCGGCTTAAAGCTTTCAATCAATTTCTTAATGTGTTCATTTTGGTTCCCCTTCGCTTTTTTTACGACTTCCCGCCAAATCTGTCTGGCCCTGTCTTTTTCTCCCAATGCCCAGAAAACCTCTCCTAAATGCGCACCGATTTCTGGGTCCGGATTAATCCGGTAGGCCTTCTGCAAATGTTGTAATGCCCCGGCGTAATCCTTTAGCTTATAAAGAAGCCATCCATAACTATCCAGGATTGCCGGATCGTCCGGCTTCAAGCTCAGGGCTCTATCCAAATAGGACTTGGCCTCCTCGTAGCGGTCGGTACGATCTACCAGGGTATAGCCAAGGGCATTCAGGGCATTTGCATCGTTTGGATTTTTTTCCAGAATTTTCTTTAAGTCCGTCTCGACAATATCTATGCGATCTAATTTTTCCGCCAGCAAGGCTCGAGCGTAAAGAAGATCAGGATCACCCGGAAATTCAATCAAGGCGCGGCTCAAAACCTCAAATGCACCTTGATAATCTTGTTGCCCATTTAAAATCTCGGCCTGCAGCAAATAAAGCTGCCGTTTTTTTTCAGGATACTGAGCTTGCAATCGTTCAAGGCGTTTCAGCGCCTCCTTTGTTTTCCCGAGTTTCACCAGAGCCGCGGTACTGTTGACCTCGGCCTCAAAAACCAAATCCCCTTCCTTGATTTTTTCAAACCAATGCAGCGCTTTCTTATAATTGCCGCGCTTGGCTTCGATTCGGCCCAAATAAAAATAAGCTTCGGAACGCCACTTTGGTTGCTGAAGCAAACGGTGCAATGCCTTTTCTGCTTGCTTGTCTTTGTTCAGCTGCAAACTCACCAGCGCATAGGCGTACAGTGCGTCAGGATGATCCGGCTGTTGCCGGAGAAGCTTGCTGAGCTCCTGTTCTGCTGCCTTGTAATCCTGCTGCTTGAGCAGAAACTGGGCATAGACCATACGCAGTTGAGTATTTTCCGGATGCTTTTCGATCAACGCCTTTAAAGATTGCCGTGCCTTTTCTGATTCCCCCAATTGAGCCAATAAATGACTTTGCATCAGCTGCACTTTATTCCAATCGGGACGAAGTTCGAGGGCTTTGGTTACATGCTTCAGGGCCAAGTCAGTCTTGCCTTGGCG
>Ga0256841_1001553_pt1 | contig 19515 bp, 14 predicted proteins | sample 356308metaG_FD_185971 | JGI IMG/M metagenome (GOLD analysis project Ga0256841, IMG submission 185971) | Hydrothermal vent microbial communities from Mid Atlantic Ridge, Atlantic Ocean - 356-308 | ecosystem: Environmental > Aquatic > Marine > Hydrothermal vents | place: Atlantic Ocean: Mid... | reverse complement strand
GCGCGTCTCCCCACCAATAGCGACTGCGGTGACCGGCAGAGGCAGCATACTCCCACTGTGCCTCACTGGGCAGACGGTACCGGTGACCGCTCTGCTGCGACAACCATTCGGCATAGGCCACCGCATCTTCCCATGTGACATTGACCACCGGATGGCGACCCCGTCCCCAGCCGTCATCGTCCGGCGCCTCCCGGCCCGTCGCCCGCGCGAACAGATCATAGTCGTCGAAGGTGATCTCGTTGCGGGACATGAGGAAGCCCTCGACGTGCACCGGATGCACCGGCTGTTCCACCGCCGCGGCCAACACACCCTTGTCTCCCATCGCAAACACCCCTCCTGGAATGCCCACCATCACGGGACCGTTCCCACCGTCCGCAAGCCTGTCTTGCACGACACGCCCGCGTTTTGCCTCCGGCGGGGCCGTGGCGGGCTTCGGCTTTTGCTTTTCGTGTTCCCGCGATACCGGTTTCGCCATCTCCACCCCCTTCGGCCTCGTGGACACAGAAGGCAACAATGCGGTTTTTGCCTGTAGACTTCCATGCTTGCGGGAAGGTGAAGACGGCTCACCTGCCCCCTGCCCCCGGATGCGCTCCACCAACCCAACATCACCCGACGCCGTCATCCACGCATCGATGGCGCCGAAGGTGCACGCCGCCCCCAGCATGAGCGCAATAGACGCAACAATCAGCAAACGCCCCACGCCGCGGGGCCTCTCCGCACTTTCTGGCGGCGGACTGAATCGCTCATACTGATTACGGTTCTGGGCGGCACGAAGCTGTACCTCCAGCCGCTCGATGTTTTGCTCCAGAATACGGTTCTGCTCCCGCGCCTCGTCCACCTCCTGCTTCCACGCACTGGATGCATCCTGCAACCTGTCACGGTCGGTACGCAGGCTTTCCAGGGTCTTTTGAAGATTACGGTGCTCGACTGCGAGCGCTTCGTGGCGCCGTGACATCTCTTCGAGCTCCTCCTCTGCCGCCCGGATCCGCTGATGGGCCGTCTCCCGCTCCTCGGCAACCGACAACTCCGCTTCCATACGGGCGGCAAGTTGGGCATGCGCTGCCTTGAGTTCCCGCTGGAGCCGCGCCAGGTCGGTCTCACCGCTTTGTGCCAGACGCCGCTCCAACACCCTCTGCCCGGACTCGGCCTGCCGTATGCGTTCATCCCTGTCGGCGAGGGCCGAGCGGAGTTCGCCGATCTCTTGCCGCATCCGCAACAACTGCTGTTGAGCGTCTTCCGCCGAGACCTTCAGCCTTTGCTCACCCTCCGCGACCGCTCCCTGCAATCGATTCAACTCGGCCTCTTTTTCGGCAAGGTCCGCCTCGGCCTGTTCAAGGGCCAAAGACAAACGCTCGCGTTCTGGATCCGGCCCAGCCTGGCTGTCCAGGACCTCCTGCAATCGACGCCGGGCCGCCTCGTGACGCCGCTTCTCTTCCTTTAGATCCGCAACGGCCGCCTCATACCGATTGCGCCACTCGGTCAGTTCCTCCTGCGCATGCGCCAGCGCCTGCTGGACCTCGTCGTGCTGCGCGCGTTGGGCCTGCAACTGTGCTTCCGCCTGTTGCCGAGCGTCCAATGCCGCATCGAGCGCCTGCTCCAGATCGCCAAGATCGATCTGGAACTGCGCCTTCATGGATGCCTGCCGTGCCTCCTGTTCGGCCAGAGTGGCACGCACCGTTTTCAATTCATCGAGGTATTCCCGATGCCGCTCCGCCTGTTGCCTGAGGCGCCTGTCCTTTTCTTCCAACGCCCGGGTCAGCGCCACGATACGCTCATCTGGTTCTTCTTCGCCCTTGCCGGCACGCGCTTCTTCCAACTTCAACCCGAGTAACGTCATCTCCTCCTTGAGCCGACCTTCCTGCTCGGCATGCTCGGCTTCCACCCGATCGAGACGCGCTTGCAGGCGCTGCATTTCCGACAGCAGCCGATCCCGTTCCGCCTCCACCATCCGGGCATGCTCCCGCGCCTCGTTGAGCTGCTGCTCCAACCGTCCGCGTTGTTCCGCCCACGCGGAAGCGTCACGTTCATACTGTCGCAGCTCAACGAGTTTATCCGCCATCTGCTGTTGCAGGTTCGCCAGCTCCTCCGCGGCAGTTGCGAGACTGGTCTCGAGTGCCGCCTTCTTCTTCCCGATGCGGGCCATCTCCGCCTTGCCATCGCTGTTCTGCTTTTTCAGCACGGCCATATCCTGTTCCATCGCCTCCAGACGATGCCGAAGCATCTTCAGCTCGACGACGTCCGCCGCGTCATGACCCGAACCCGGTTCGGCGCCAGACTGCGGTGTGGATTCGGGATCCTCCGCAACCCCTTCCGGCACTTTGCCAAACAGTTCCGCCACCGTCGGCTGGAGGACGACGACGGACAGGCCCTGTTGATTTAACCAGAACGCCGCCGCCACACACTGGGTCTTATCGTCACCGCACACGATGTAGTTGCGCGTCCGGTCGAGCGTGGCGCCCTGCCCCCTGACGGAGTCCAGGGGGATATTGAGGGCGTTCTCGAGATGCTCCCCGGCAAACGCCCGCGGATCACGTATATCAATCCATAGCGCGCCCGTACCAATCAGCGCTTCGGCCGTGGTGTATTCGACTTCCTGACAAAGCGGTCTGGCAATAAGCTGGATGAAATCCGACTTGGTGATCTCTGCCAGCACGCCATCCGTGACCATCGTGACCGTGCCATGTCTCCGCTGGCCGAAGAGCAACGCCTCCTCTCCAAAGCTGTCCCCCACCCCCAGGCGGGCCACCTCGATGGTACGGCCGTCCCGGGCCTCCTTGCGAGTCACCTGGCAACGCCCATCTCCGATGATAAAGAAGGAATCACCCCGATCCCCCTCCTTGATGACCACCTCGCCCTGCGCCAGATCCTTCTTGCGCATATGTCTCAAAAGGCGCTGGAGATTGGCGGTGGGAATGCGCTGAAACAGCGTGGATCGCAAGGCATGGGTCATCCAGTCCCCGCCTTTCTCATTCTCGATATCACTCACTTCGTAGGCAACAGCATCGTTTTCCTGCTGCAATCTGCTGACATGCCGGTTGTCGATACGCAGAAACTGCACTCGCCCCTTGGCCCGGGCCGAATAACGGCGGGGAAAATAATGCGCCAACGCCATACGCGCGGCAGGCGTTCCCCCGGTGACGGTTTCCTCTTCCTTTCCTCCCGCGAGCAGCGCCACCTTGCCGGAAAGCACATAAACATACTGCGCGTCGTCGTCTCCCTCCCGAAACAGATACTCACCCCGTTTCGCCTTTTCCAGGGAAACATGGGCAAGAAGCCCGCCCAGTTGTTCATCACTCAGGGCCCCCAATGGAATCAGATTCTTGAGCGGTATACTGTCTTCGTGCTTGTGTCTCAATCCCATCGCCCGAACCTTTGCCATTCCCGTAACGCACGCCTGCCCCAGCGGCCGAACACCGGTCACCGGACAGGTGAATCATCGTTCAGACAGTGATAGGGTTCTGCAGGCTGATCCACAGTTTTGTGAAAAAGTTCTTGTCGAAGGTTTTTTGTTCCCACCAGAAAGGACGTCGTATTTTATTAACCCGGCAACAATATATATCGCATTCAGGGCTTCAGGCAGGCGCCGGACCTGTGTTCCAGCGCGCTGGACAGGATGTCCAAGTGTCGCGAGTGCATGGATGCACTGGAGCGACCTTGGCAAGGGAACGACCTTTGCCTGTGCGCTGCGCCTTGTTCCGGCGCCTGCCTGAAGCCCTGAATGCGATATATATTGTTGCCGGGTTAATAACATGAGTGCCATGGGCGCCATTGCCGCCGGTCACACTGCAACCGCATCTGCCGCCAAGCAGGTGTTGCTCGAGGGTGGGAATGCATTCGACGCCGTGCTGGCGGCAATGTTCGCCGCCTGTGTGGCCGAACCGGTTCTGGCGTCTCTTGGTGGAGGGGGATTTCTTCTCGCCCACCCCGCCGGCCAGCCACCCCGCCTCTACGACTTTTTCGCCCAAACACCGATGCGAAAGCGGCCCGCAACGGATATCGACTTCTATCCCATCACCGCCGACTTCGGCGATGCCCAGCAGGAATTTCACATCGGCATGGGATCGATCGCCACGCCAGGCGTCATCAAGGGGGCCTTCCATATTCATGAGCGGTTGGGGTCGCAACCCATGCGGGACTTGATGACCCCTGCCATTGCGCTCGCGCGCGACGGCGTCGAGGTCAACAACTTCCAACACTATATCGCCACTATCGTCGAGCCCATCCTGTGCGCCAGCGACAACGCCCGCGCCCTCCACTGCACACCGGATTCGAAAAGCGGCCTTGCACCGGTTGGCGCCCGCCTGCGACAACCCGAGATGGCCGATGCCCTTGACTCGATCGCCCGTGAAGGAGCAGCGATTTTCTACACGGGCGATATGGCCAGACAACTCGCCAGGGACAGCGAACAGAATGGGGGCTTGCTATCACTTCAGGATCTTCGGCACTACCAAGTCGTTACCCGCGCGCCTCTGACGATGAACTATCACCATGCCCGCATCACGACCAATCCACCGCCTTCGCTCGGCGGTCTCTTGATTGCATTCAGCCTCTCCCTGCTGCAACGCGCCAAGCTGGGTGATACGCGGTTTCTCTCTCCGGATCATATCCGCCAAGTGGCGCATGCCATGCGCATCACGCAACGGGTGCGGCAGGAAGGGCATCTGAAGCCTCTGTCCAATCCAAACGAGATTCTTGCGCCCGAGTGGATCCAACGTTATCTGAACACGCTGTCGGACCGCACGCATTTCACCCGGGGCACGACCCAGATCAGCATCGCCGACCGACATGGCAACCTCGCCAGCATGACCCTCTCCAATGGCGAAGGTTCCGGTTATGTCATTCCAGGCACCGGTATCATGATCAACAACATGCTCGGGGAAGAGGATCTCAACCCCGACGGCTTCCATCGCTGGCGGGAGAACAGCCGCATCGCCTCCATGATGGCCCCCACCCTCGTCGACTCGCACAAGGGCTATCGCGTCGTCACCGGCTCAGGCGGCTCCAATCGCATCCGCAGCGCCATCCTCCAGGTCATCTCCAACCTGGTGGATTTCGACATGGATCTGGAGCATGCGGTAAGCGCCCCCCGCATACATTACGAATCTGGATTACTGCACCTGGAACCTGAACGCAGCTCCGCTCTGCTGGAGATGTTGAGGGACGATTTTCCTCGTCAGAAACTCTGGCAGGATGTCAATCTCTACTTCGGCGGCGCACACTCCACCCGGCTGTTCGACCATGGCGCCATGGAAGGCGTGGGAGATCCGCGCCGCGGCGGTGTGGGCATTGTCGTGGACGGATGATCAGTTGCCGAGCAATGCCTTTTTCAAGGACTCTTTGACCGGCTCAGGCCCCAACCATACACGCAACAGCGCACGGTAGAAGTCCATTCCGGGCACAATCCCTTTGATACGCCCCGCAATGGTGACGCGTGTCCCTTCACCAGGCAGATAATCGAGCAATACCTGATCGCCCTCGCGTACCGTGTCAAACATTTCATTGAAATCCGCGAGACGGCCGGCGATGGCATCCATCACCCGCTTGTCATTGTTTGCACGAAAACCCTCATTCCATGCATCCACCAGTTTCCGCTTTGCGACCTTCGAATACAGAAAATGCATCGACACCCGCGCAGGGCCTTTCAAGGCGAGCGCCTCTGTCGGCTCATGGGTACGCTTCGGAAGATACAACGCGGCAACATAGATCTTGAAGATGAATTTGTACCTGATACCAGCGCCATTGAGATATAACACTTGATCTGCAACGCGCACTTCATCGGGTATCCCGACGCCTGCTATCTGCACGGCTCCCGAAACGTTTGACAGCATAAAAAACAGGGTGAATGTTACTGCACGCAAGTTTCTCTTCATCTTCACTCTCCTGAAAAACGGGTGACATCACAACGCCGGCATGCACGCGGAAATGGAAAAAAGCTTGAAAAATACGCCTTTTCTACCGCCCCGCATGTTTTATTTTTATGAAACTGTGCTATTTTTGCATCGCGTATCAATAAACACTATGGGAGTTCATAATGGCAATAAAGAAAAAGGCCACCAAAAAAACCACAAAGAAAACCGTCAAGAAAAAGGCCACGGCAAAACAGGCCGCCGCGCCCCGGCTCAAATCGATCACGCAGAAGCAGACGAAGACGCAGATCATCACCGCCATCGCTGAAGATACCGGTCTCACCAAAAAGGAGGTGGCACAGGTCTTCTCGTCGCTCGGCTCGCTCATTAAGCGCCATATGCAGCGTAGGGGATCAGGCGAGTTCACGATTCCCGAGACCGGCGTCAAGATCCGCCGCGTCCGCAAGCCGGCCACCAAAGCGCGCATGGGACGCAATCCGGCAACGGGTGAAGAGATAAAGATCCCGGCCAAACCCGCGCACACTGTCATCAAAGTGGGTGCATTGAAGGCGTTGAAAGACACCTTGAATTGAACCCCGCCACGCTGGATGCAATGCGGGAGACGTGGTTGCATCCAGCGTCAACTCAACCCGCCTGCCGCGAGGGCGCCCTTATGGTCAGGGTGTCACCTTTCTGGATCAGTTCCAGATGCTTTAGAAAGCTCATACCCAGCAGCACTTCGTCACCCCCCATTCCGGGCAGGATCGTGGCCCTGACGTTTCTCATCACGATGCCACCGAGGTCGATGCTGTCCAGACGCGTCATCCATGCCGTCACCTCTCCATTGGCGGTTATGCTCCTGGACTCCGCCCCTTTTCTTAGATGCAATCTCTTCGCAAGCCCGAGTGGGATCGCCACATCGGTTGCGCCGGTATCGAGCAGAAATTCCACGGATTCCCCGTTGACTCGCCCGCTGGCCACGTAATGCCCCGCACGATTTCGGGTCAGCACCACGACCCTTGCGCCGGAACCCTCCTGCTGAACACGCAAATGGCTGTTTGGATTGTTCTGCCGATCCAGGTAACGACTGAACAGATAGGTCAACAAGGCAAGCAGGATGATCCAGGCGAGGTAGATCATTCCCCGCCCGAAGGCCTGTCCTGCGTGATCGTTGTCTGGTCCCCGCGGCATCCGGTTAACGTGCGCGCAGGCGGGTCACGGGGCAAAAGATGCCGCTCACGACAACGCGACGGATGGGGACCGTGAATGGAAAGCGCGGTGCGCCGACGGCCTTCCCTGGCAGAGAGATCTCCGCGGCTCCCATGTCAATACCGCACCGGCCACATTCCGGGCCGCCGCATGCGGTACGCGCGGTTGAACTCCCGGCGATAGTGGACCAACGCACTGGAGCCGTTTGCCGCCACATCGAATACCTTCCAGCCATCCTTGCTGCGATAGAAACGGAAGTCGATCTTCGAGGGGTATGTGCCCGGACGCAGGATACCCACACTCACCTTGACTTCATTCCGATGCACTCTGTTACGGTTCGGCCGGAAAAATTGCACTTTCTGATCCTCGTAGCCCGCCAGGCGCCGGGCCAGTGCGCCGAGAAAGCGGGCTTTCAACTGCGCCTCCATCGCCTGCCGTTGGGCCCCGCTCATCTGCCGATACGCCGGACCGATTATCCAGCGGGTCATATAGGTAAAATCGAAATAAGGGGCAATTTCCTTGTCGAGGAACGCCGCCACCGCCTTTTCGTCCTTGGCCGAGTCACTGCGCATGAACGACAACAACTTGTCGATCCCATTGCGCAGGAGCGCCGGAGGACTGTCCTTTGCTACCGACCCGGTTGCCTGCATGCTGGACATGCCACCGTTGGGCACGGGCATCGCCATTAGCAGGGAAGGGAGCATGCCCAGTCCGATCAAAAGCACAATGCGAAATTTCATCTCTCTCATCACTCCTCTTCTTTCTGGTTACCCCGCCACCGGGGAGATCGGCCTCCGTTGTCACCTCTGCCCCCCTGTACAAACCTATCGGACCCGCCGCATGTAGTGACCACAGCGATGTGCCGATGCCTTGTCCGGGTTGCCGGGCATCACGGCCCAATACGATAGTCGGGGTCGCGGGGTAAACAATCGCGCCTGAAAATGGGAGAGTGCCAAGCCGCTTGCGCGAAATCAAGCGACTCAATACCCGATAGTATCGGCCCGGTAACACTCTATGTGGCCTTCAGGGTGTCACGCAGCCGCCCGAACAAGGCGCAGTGCGCAGGCAAGGGTCATTCCCTTGCCAAGGTCGCTCCAGTACATCCATACACTCGCGACACTTGGACATCCCGTCCAGCGCGCTGGAACGCCGGTCCGGCGCCTGCCTGAAGCCCTGAATGCGATATATAGTGTTGCCGGGTTAACATTATCGCGTTGTGATCTTGCGGTAGATGTCGGAGACCAGTGCAGGCAGCCGCGCCACGTCTTTCACCACCACGAAGTTGGCTGGACCGTACATGTGCGGGAGGTAGTCGCGCGCCTCTTCGTCAATGGTGATACAGAAGGGATGAATGCCATCACGGCGCGCCTCGAACAGGGCCTGGCGGGTGTCCTCTATACCGTATTCGCCGCGATAGTAGCCGTCGTAGTCCTCGGGCTTGCCGTCGGAGAGGGTGATCAGCAGGCGGATGCGCGCCTCTACTTCGGCCAGCAGTGCGCTGAGGTGGCGGATGGCGGCGCCCATACGGGTGTACTCCTTGGGCTGGATGCCACAGATGCGTTGGCGCACCTGTTCGTCGTAGGATTCATCGAAGGTCTTGATGCGGTAGGCCTCGCAACGCTTTCGGGTAATACCGGAAAAACCATAGATGGCAAAGCGGTCGCCGAGTCTCTCCAGCGACTCGCTCAGCAGGATGAGCGACTCCCGCTCGGCCTCGTTGACCCATCCCTTGGTGGAACCGGACATGTCCACCATCAGCATCACCGCGATGTTGCGCTCCTCCTTGTGCATGCGGGTGAACAGGCGGTCAGTCATCTCCCTGCCACTGGCAACGTCGGCGTATGCCTCGACCAGAGCGTCGATGTCCACGTCCTCGCCGAAGGTCTGGCGTTTCAGCAGCCGGTCTTCACCACGCAGCAGTTCGAAGGTTCGGCGCAGGGACTTGATCAGGCCCCGGTGCTTGCGCAGGGTCGCGCCGTAAAAGGCAGGGTCCCCCGCCTTCACCTCGTGCTCGCGCAACACACACCAGTTCTTGCGGTAGTGGAGGCGCTGGCAGTCCCATTCCTTATATAGGAATGCCCCCTCCTCGTGGTATGCACCGGCCCACACCTCATCGGGGTCAGGGGCATGCGCCTCGTAGAGGCTGGGATCGTACTCCCCCGGGCCGGCGGGCACCAGATACTCCTCGGGTATCTCCCCAAAATCGAGCAGGATGGAGGAGACGAGCGCCCGCACCTGTTCCGGCGGCGCCACCGGCTTGCCGTCCAGCGTCAGTTCGACGCGGAAACCTTCGGGCCGGGTGGGATCTTCGATCCGCCGCTGGCCAAAATGGCCGGGGGGCGCCTCTTTCTGCAGTTCATCGGCCAGGTCGGCAAGGGCCATCCGTAGCAGCGCCTTCTCCCGCTCCATCCGGCGCGCCATGGTCTCACCCACCGCGGTGGGACGCAGTTCACCCTGATAACAGACGGACGCCGGCAGGGGCTGTCCCAACAGGGGGGGGATCAACGACAGGCTCGTCTCCACCGTCGCCTGCGGCGATTCGAGTGCGGCCACATCCTTGCCAGGCAATGGCCAGTCCGCCTCCCCCAAACTGCCCCGCAATGCCTGCATCTCCCGATAGAGCCCAGGCAGTTCACGACGAATGCAGGCGTCGAGGCGCACCGTTTCCAGCAGGGTCAGCCACTGCAAGGCACACGCCGGATCGGCAGATGCCGCAAGCCGTGTCTCCAGATCCACGCGGAAGGTACCGAAGCGGGTCTGCGCCCAGAGTTGCGCCGCCATCGCCTTGTAGAGCCGGAAGTTTTCTTCCGGGGTCGGCAGCACCGCGATCACTGCCGGCAGATAGATCGCCTCGCTGTCGGTCCAGGCCGCATCCCCTTCCTCCAGCGCCAACCGGCGTCCCGACAGACCGCGCAGGAAAGGCAGCAGCACCGGCGATGCCTCCTCCAACACCGCGCCAGAGGTGCGCAGCCGGTTCTGCTCCACGAACTGCTCCACCTCGTCCATCACCAGCAGCGCCGGACGCAGTCCCTCGCGATCGTAGCAATCCATGGCATGCAGCGCCCAGGCCTCGATCATGTGTTCGTCGAGCACCGCCAACACCCGGCCGGCCTGATTGGCGAACCGGTAGCCCATTTCGATGTTGGTGCTGGCGATTCGCCGAACCCAGTCGAGCACGAAACGCTGCGCCTCGCCACTCATCGCGGCGATTGCCTCTGCGGCGGGCGCCGTGTTGCGGAACGAGAACTCCACCTCGAGATACGCGTCGAGGCGGCGCTCGATCTCATCGTAGTCGAGGGAGGCACGCACGGGAAATCAGAACAATGAGGCGCTGAGTTCGTTCACCGCGTTGAGCATGTCCGGGTCATCGGTGAGCGCCTGGGCCACGGCGCTGCCGCAGGCGGAAACGGGATCGATGCCCGCTACCATCAGCCTGGCGGCGTGCGCCAGCAAGCGGGTGCTCGCCCCCTCATCGAGACCACTGCCCTTGAGGTTACGGGTCATGTGACCGAAGCGCACCAGCCGCCCCGCGAGGTCGCCGGAAACGCCAGTCTCCTTCTCCAGGATTTTTTGCTCCAGCGCCGCGTCGGGATAGTCGAACTCCAGTGCCACGAAACGTTGCCGGGTACTCTGCTTGAGATCCTTGAGTACGCTCTGGTAGCCGGGATTGTAGGAGATGGCGAGACAGAAGGCGGGGGTCGCCTCCAGAAGCTCGCCCACCTTTTCCATCGGCAACACGCGGCGGTCGTCGGCAAGAGGATGAATCACTACCGTGGTGTCCTTGCGCGCCTCGACGATTTCGTCCAGATAACAGATACCCCCGGTGCGCACCGCGCGCGCCAACGGCCCATCCACCCACACCGTCTCGCCCCCCGCCACCAGGAAGCGCCCCACCAGGTCGGAGGCGGTGAGATCGTCATGGCAGGAGACTGTAATCAGCGGCCGTTTCAGCCGCCACGCCATGTATTCCATGAACCGCGTCTTGCCACAACCCGTTGGCCCCTTCAACAGCACCGGCAGCCGGTTCCGATAGGCCGCATCGAAGATCTCGATCTCGTTGGCGACCGGTTCATAATAGGGCTCTTTGTCGATGAAGTTCTCTTCGGGCTTCAACACCCGGGCTTGCTCTTTCACGTCGTTGCGGCTCCAGGAGAGAAAACAGACTGCAACGCTACAGCGACATCGGCCGCCGGTTCAACCCCGTCATAACTAAGGGGAAGAAACGTATGTGAACTGCCTTCACATTCAGCGGCTCTATCAATACATTCGAAAATTCGATCGGTTTATAACAGTTGGGATATGGCGGTAACCTGCGAACAAGGGTATCTTATCCGAACCCTGAAATCCGGACGCAATAAGCGCGCCCGATCTTCGAATAACCAGGCTTGAAAGTCAAGTATTTGGCTTGGTCAGCCGGAGTTCCATTCCGCAACGGAGGAAAGTCCATGACGGAAGTAATCGCAACCAACGAGACCATCCTGGTGGTCGGCGGCGGCATAAGCGGCATGACGGCCGCGATCGAGGCCGCGGAGACCGGGAAGCAGGTCGTGCTGGTTGAAAAGCGCCCCTACGTCGGCGGTCGCGTCACCCAGCTCTACAAATATTTCCCCAAACTCTGTTTTCCGACCTGCGGTCTGGAGATCAATCAGCGCCGGGCGAAGATGAACCCAAACCTCACCATCATCACCATGGCGGAAGTCACCGACATCAAGGGTGAAGCAGGCGACTACACCGCCACGGTCAAGATCAGCCCGCGCTACGTCAACGAGAACTGCACCGCCTGCGGCGAATGCGAAAAGGCAGTGGAAAGCGAGTTCGACGACGAACACAACTACGGATTGGGCAAGCGCAAGGGCGCCTATCTGCCGCACAAGATGGCGCACCCGTTGCGCTACGTGCTGGACCCGGCCCTCATCGGTACCGACGAGGCGCAGAAGGCCAAGGATGCTTGCAAGTATGACGCCATCGACCTCGACATGCAGGAAGAGACGGTCGAACTCAAGGCCGGCGCGGTCATCTGGGCCACCGGCTGGCAGCCATATGATGCCAACAAAATTCAGCCCTACGGCTATGATCGCTACGCCAACGTCATCACCAGCGTGGAATTCGAGCGCATGGCCGACCCCAATGGTCCCACCGGCGGCAAACTCATCCGCCCCTCCGACGGCAAGGAGGCGAAGAACGTCGCCTTCATCCAGTGCGCCGGTTCACGCGACAAGAACCACCTGCTGCATTGCTCGCGCATCTGCTGCATGGCCACGCTGAAACAGACCACCTATGTGACTGATGCCTGGGCGGACGATGCCGATGTCAGCGTCTACTACATCGATATTCGCGCCATCGATCGTTTCGAGGATTTCTACGCCAAGATCCAGGCCAACGACAAGGTAAAATTCATCAAGTCAAAAGTGGCATCCATCACCGAAAACAAGGCAAACGGCAACCCGGTGCTCAATGGCGTCGACACGGAAGGCTACCACCGCTATGCCAATGAGCACGACCTCGTGGTGCTGGCCATTGGGATGCAGCCCAGTGTGGACAAAGACAAATTCCCGGTGGACATCGTAATCAACGAAGAGGGCTTCATTGAGCCCGCGCCCGAGAACGGAGGCATCTTCGCCGCGGGCTGCTCGTCCGATGCGCTCGATGTCAACCGCGCCGTACAACACGCAACGGGAGCGGCCCTGCGCGCCATGCAGGTCGTCAACCGCGTCGCCGGAACGGAGGGTTAAACAGTGGCAGACGAAAAGAAATATGCAGCGTATATCTGCACCGGCTGCGGCATCGGCGATCGCCTCGACCCCAGCCAGATGGAGACCATCGCCACCCGCGAGGGCAAGATGCAATCCTGCAAGCAGCACGAGATGCTGTGCAGCAAGGAGGGCGTCAAGATGATCCAGGACGACATCGACAACGAAGGCGTCAACCACATCATGATCGCGGCCTGCTCCCGGCGCGCAAAGGTGGAGGCATTTCATTTTCCCACCGTCGCCATGACCCGGGCCAATCTGCGTGAAGGCGTCATCTGGGTCCGTCCCGAGGGAGACGAACATCAAGAGACCACCCAGGAGATGGCGGACGACTACATCCGCATGGCCTGCGCCGAGTTGCGCTTTATCACCCCCCCCCAGCCCTCCGGGCAACAGGACCTCAACAAGCACATTCTGGTGGTGGGCGGCGGCGTCAGCGGCATGAGCGCTGCACTGGAGGCCGCGGCGGCGGGCTACCCGGTCACCATCGTAGAGAAAAGCGGCCAGTTGGGCGGCCACGCCGCACAGTTGCACAAACGGGTGCCCTATCGCGCACCTTATGACGCACCCATGGAGACGGGCATCGACGCGCTGATCAAATCGGTGGAGGAAAACAGCGACATCGAGGTGTTGCTCAACAGTAGCGTGGCCAAGACCTCTGGAGCACCCGGGCGCTTCGAGGTGGAGATCGCCACCGAATCCGGCTCCAGCAAGACCGAGAGCTTTGGCGCCATCATCCAGGCATCGGGCTTCAAGCCCTACGACGCCAACCAGTTGCCTGAATTCGCCTACGGCAAGACCCCGGACGTGGTCACCAACCTGGAACTGGAGAAGCTGGCCAAGGAGGCCGGCGACGGCCCCATCAAACGTCCCTCGGACGGCAAGGAAGTCAAGAGCGTCGCCTTCATCCAGTGTGCGGGCCAGCGCTCCGACAAGGAGGGCCACCTGCCCTACTGCTCCGGCTTCTGCTGCACCACCTCCATCAAACAAGCGCTCTATTTCAAGGACCAGAACCCCGGCTGCGACACCACGGTGCTGTTCACCGACCTGCGCACCCCGGGCGCACCTGGCGAGGACTTCTACCGCGCCGGTCAGAAGAAAGAGGTGACTTTCACCAAAGGTGCCGTCTCCGAGGTCACCGCCGGTGGAGACAGCCTGACGGTGAAGTTCAAGGACCTCATCCTGGATGAAGACACCGAGATGACCTGCGATCTGGTGGTGCTGGCCACCGGCCAGGTGCCCAACTCCGGCCCCGATCCCTACGCCGGCATGGGAGAAACCGAAGAAGACCTCGAGGCGACCGCCGAGGCCGAAGCCGCCGCAGCGGCCGGAGAGGCCGCGCCGGTGGAGGTCTCGGTGGAATCGATCCTCAACCTGGACTACCGTCAAGGGACCGACCTGCCGCAATTGAAATGGGGCTTCACCGATTCCCATTTCATTTGCTTCCCCTATGAGACGCGCCGCACCGGCATTTACGCCATCGGTCCGGTCCGCCGCCCAATGGACATCCAGCAGGCACGTGATGATGCCGCCGGCGGCGCCATGAAGGCGATTCAAGCGGCCGTCCACGCAGCGGAGGGGCAAGCGGTCCACCCCCGCTCCGGCGATCTCTCTTTCCCCACCTTCCGCAAGGAAGGCTGCACCCAGTGCAAACGCTGTACCGTCGAATGCCCCTTCGGCGCCATCAACGAGGACGAGGAAGGCTACCCGGTCTACAACGAGTCCCGCTGCCGACGCTGCGGCACCTGCATGGGCGCCTGCCCCGTGCGCGTCATCTCCTTCGAGAACTACTCGGTGGACAGCGTCGGCCAGCAACTCAAGAACGTGGACATTCCCGACGAGTTCGACGAGAAGCCCCGCATCCTCGTGCTGGCCTGCGAGAATGACGCCTACCCGGCACTCGATCAGGCCGGTATGAGCGGTGTGGAGATCAATCCGTGGGCACGTGTCATCCCCGTGCGCTGTCTCGGCTCCGTCAGCCTCTCCTGGATCACGGACTCGCTGAACAGCGGCTTCGATGGCATCGTGTTGATGGGCTGTCGCAAGGACGACGACTATCAATGTCACTTCGTCAAGGGTTCTGCCATGGCGCATGAACGCATGAGCAAGGTGGGTGACACCCTTGAATCGCTGAACCTGGAGCCCGAACGGGTGGCCGTCTACGAGGTGGCCATTACCGATATCGAACGCGCGCCCAAGCTGATCAACGATATGGCGGACACCGTCGAGAAGGTCGGCATGAGCCCATTCAAGTTCTAAGGGAGAGCCTCAATGAGTGATCTCAATACTGCAATGATCGAGAAATACCGCAACAGCTTCCTGCACGAGGTGGAAGCCAACGTGGAAGAAGGCGAATGGGTGAAGATGTGCATGCAATGCGGCGTCTGCTCCGGCTCTTGTCCGCTGGGCAACGCCTGGGAGCATCCTCCCCAGGAAATCTTCATGATGATCCGCGCCGGCAAGCGCGATGATGTCTTGAGCTCGGATGCCATGTGGATGTGCACTTCGTGCTACAACTGCATCGCCCGGTGTCCCCGCGGCCTGCCCATCACCCACATCATGCATGGCCTGGCGCATTACGCCAAGCGGCTCGGCCTGGCGCCGAAAAACCAACCTACCGCCAAGTTCGCCCAACTGTTCTGGGATAACCTGATGAAGAAAGGCCGGGTCAACGAACTCAAGCTTGGCCTCAGCCTCTACTTCATGAACGGGTTTGGCGAAGGTATCAAGACCGCGCTCAAGATGAAAAACATCGGTCTTGGCATGTTGAAGACCAAGCGCATGTCACCGGCGGAGGCCTTTGGTGGTCACGGTGTGAAAGATATTTCCGGGCTGCACAAAATGATCAAGAAAGCTCAAGAACTGGAGGACGCCCGCATCGGGCAGTCCGCGAAATGAGGAGGCACTAAATGGCTAAGCACGAATACTCCTTCTACCCGGGATGTTCCTCCCAGAAGGGTGCATCCTCATCCAACTACCTCACCTCGGTGGAAACCATGTGCGAGGAGTTGGATATCCAGCTCAACCACATCCCCGACTGGAACTGCTGTTCCGCCTCCATTGGCTACGCGGGCGGTGGGGAACTGCCGCGACTTGCCCTTTCGGCGCGCAACATCGCGCTTTCGGAGGAGCACAACGCCGGCCAGGAGATCGTCGCCACCTGTGCGGCCTGCTGGCTCGCCACGCGGGAGACCTCGGAGCGTCTGGCCGAAGACGAAAGCCTGATGGCGGAAGCCAACCAGGCCCTTGCCGAGGCCGGCCTCAAGCTGAAGAACGAGACCCCCATCAAGCACATGGTGGAGGTGCTGATCGAAGACATCGGTTACGACACCATCGGCGAAAAGGTCAAGAAACCGCTGGAAGGAATCAAGATCGCCGGTTACGTCGGTTGCCAGACCAACCGTCCTTTCGGCATCCATGGTGAATCCTTCGAAAACCCCCAATATCTGGACAAACTGGTCGAGACACTGGGCGCTGATCCGGTGAAGAACTACGACAAGAAGGTCCAGTGTTGTGGCGGCGCCCTCGCCTTCTCCGAGCCGGACAAGTCCCAGGAGATGATAAAAGGCATCATCGAGGCCGCCTATGACGGCGGGGCGGACATGATCGTCACCCCCTGCCCCGTATGCCAGATGAACGTGGAAGTCTATCAGGACCACATCAACGAGAAATTCGGCACCAAATTCAAGATGCCCGTGGTCTACTACAGCACGTTGATGAGCGTGGCCTTTGGCCGCTCCGCCAAGGACGCGGCGTTGGATGGCCAAGTCATTCCAGCGAAAAAGCTGGAAGAGATTGCGAAATAACAAAAACCTCTTCCAGTTTGAACCTCAAGCCCGCTTCAGCGGGCTTTTTTTTGCCCATAAGGGAACCCGATGCCCCCTCAACCCGACCGTTTTGTCTTTTCGCTGTTCACTAGGAGTCTGTCGGGTTTAGGTGATCGTCGCGAGCATGGTGGGAAAGCGAGGCCAGTTTTTCTCGATTTTGAGGCGCATAGTGGGTCTACGCAACGAAAAATCGAGGAAAAATGGACCGCTTTCCCACCCGCGCACGACTGCATGGATGCAGGAGGTAGAGCAACGCATGGAGCAGTTGCCGAGTAGATTAATCCTAAATCCGACAGACTCCTAGCCCGGACTATTCATGAAGTCGCTCGCGCCCTTGCTTGATCCTTGTCTGCACAATCATCGCGGCGATTCATGAATAATCCGGGCTAGATACTCCATAGTGCAACAACCAACGCCGCATCATGGAAGACAATTGACCTGCCCGGGCGCCTGGCATATCGTTCACAGGAACGCCGCAAACGGCGGCTGAGTCCGGTATACTCGGTTGCCATTGCCATATTCAGGAGAACCCGATGGAAAAACTCGATCAGCAACACTGCGAAGCCTGTCGGGCGGATGCGCCCAAGGTCTCCGACGAGGAACTGGCGGAACTTATCCGCGCCATCCCTGACTGGAACATCGAGGTGAGAGACGGGGTCATGCAACTGGAAAAGTCCTTCAAATTCCCCAATTTCGTCGACGCGCTCAAGTTTACGAATGCCGTGGGCGAACTTGCGGAATCAGAGGGCCATCACCCCACCCTTTTGACCGAATGGGGGAACGTCACGGTCACCTGGTGGTCCCACAAGATCAAGGGACTGCATCGCAATGATTTCATCATGGCAGCCAAAACGGACAAACTCTATCCTGATAGCTGAAGGAGATCGCCACCGTGGCCCAGCGCCAACTCGCGCTTATTGCTCTATTTCTCTTTGGCCTTCTGGCGCCTGTGATGGCCCCGTCCGCGGAACCACAGGCAGCCGTCTACAAATCCACCGCAAGCTTCGATGAGGTGATGGAAGCGCTCCACCTGGCAATCGAAGAAAAGGGCCTATTCATAAATAACGTCATGCACATGCGCAGCATGCTCGAGCGCACGGGGAGAGACCTCGGCTTCGACAAGCCTGTCTACCTGAGAGCGGAATCCATAGAGTTCTGCAGCGCCCTCCTCTCCCGGCGCATGCTCCAGGAGGACCCGCGCCGCATTGTCAACTGCCCCTTCATCATCTCAGTCTATGTACTCCCGGATCAGCCGGGAACCACCTATATCGCCCATCGGCTCCTGGCGGACCCCCGCGGGAAAGGGATCCTGAGTGAAATCACGAGAACCTTGAAGGCGATCGCCGAAAGCGCCGCGGAAGGGTGGTAGATGCCCGAGCGCCAACCTGTATCGTTTTCGGTCACGGTCTCCGGCCCAGCGGTTTGGCAGTGCCCGGCCCGCCCTGCTCTGGGCCGCCGTTCGCGGCGGGACGGCGCAAGGATGCGGCATTACCGACATTCGCGTACGATGCTCGCGCGGGCTGCACCGACACGATCTCGGGCGCCCCGACCAGACGCAGGCTCACCGCGGCAGTCGGTCTCGTATGGCAGTAGAACGGCGATGAGAAATGCGGTAAGGCCTGAACATAGCGCCGTCACCCTATCGCCAAACGCAACCATTTTGGCGAATGAAGTCGTGTCACGCTGGACGATGCCCGCCCCACGGAAAAAGACGAAAACCGGGCGTCCACCATCGCCGTTATCGGGCGATGACACTCACACATCGTTCTTGTATTTCTCGTCCTCTTCTTTCTGCCTGCGCATGATCTCGGCCTGGCGTCGCAATTCAAACACCTCCTTGCGCTTCTCCAGACGTTCCTCCCAGGCCTTTTCCCTCTCTGGAATACTCTTCTCGCCAAAAAACACCTGTCGCATCAGCTTGAAGCCGAATTTCATCAACGCGACATCTTCCTTCTTCAGCACCTCATAGACCGACGGCTCCAGATCATAGCTGTTCTGGAACGCGTCACTCAGGATGAAACGCCGAAATCGGTCCGTGTCGAATGAACACATGAAGAAAAGCTGCAGGCTGGTATCAGAGGGGCGTCCCACGGCTGGACCACCCGAGCGTTTCTTGAGCAGAATCTGGAGCCACTCTCTGTTCATTTCATCGTAATCTGCCACGCCCTGTTCCTGAAGATATTCTCCGATCGTGAGTTCCCGGTCTTCGTCGTGCCCCTTGCAGTTCTCCTCCCTGATCATGAAATAGTGGGTCTCTTCTGCATTCTTGTCGGTGGGCTTCATCGCCAGATGACCGAGCGGGTAGTAACGGCAAGCCGTCGGCCGGTCTTCGTAAACCGTGCATCCCGCCTCGCTCAGAAACCGGCATGCACCTTTGTCGTCGGTGTTCAGTTTGATACCCGGCAATCCGTCCGACTCCATCTGATAGGGATACGTGTATTCACGCAGGAACTCCGTGGATCCCATATTCATGCGATCCTTGAGGCGGATGACATCGTATGGCGTCAGAATCACATCGGCGTGCTTGCAACATTCATTGAAGCAGGAGATACCCTTGTAACAGTTGAATTTGATCTTGCTGCCCAACTGCAGTTTCTTCGGCAACATGTTGCTCTTGAAGGGTATGTCGAATTTATCGCTCATCAATAACCTCCGATATGGCTATCGGCTGGTGGGGAAGAGGGTCTCTGACCGGCGTCCTGGGAGGGAAGACACCTTTTATCAGAGGCGGTGTGTACGGACATTTCCGCCAATACTATTAACCCGGCAACAATATATATCGTATTCAGCCGTGGCGTGCCGGTTCGCAGCAAGGCGGCCCATCGCCGCTGTAGCCACCCTACAGCAAGATGGGGCAACGCAGCCTGCGGGCCGGCACGCCGC
>Ga0256841_1001552_pt1 | contig 19521 bp, 22 predicted proteins | sample 356308metaG_FD_185971 | JGI IMG/M metagenome (GOLD analysis project Ga0256841, IMG submission 185971) | Hydrothermal vent microbial communities from Mid Atlantic Ridge, Atlantic Ocean - 356-308 | ecosystem: Environmental > Aquatic > Marine > Hydrothermal vents | place: Atlantic Ocean: Mid... | reverse complement strand
CACTGGCAGGTTTGTTGGGCTTTTCACGTCGTAAACCAGAAATCGCTTGATGGTCTAACGGACAGATCCTGATCCGGGGGGGCTTCCCCGGATTATTTTTTGTTTTTGCAGGAGCCACCGTGCTCCACGCCTGCAGAGATACCCGTTATTGCAATGATGGCGGGTATGAACTTGATCCTTTTGACAACTCCCCGCACACTGTTTCCATGACACCTTGTACAGACAACCATGCCCGCTTTATGAACCGCGCCATTCGACTGGCACGCAAGGGTTTGTTTACTGCTCATCCTAACCCGCGGGTGGGCTGTGTGCTGGTGAAAGAGGGACAGATCGTCGGTGAGGGTTTCCATCACAAGGCCGGTGAAGGTCATGCAGAGATCAACGCGCTGGCCGAGGCAGGAGACAAAGCATGGGGATCACGCTGTTACGTGACACTGGAACCTTGTTGTCATCAGGGCAAAACGCCACCGTGTACAGACGCTTTGATCAGCGCCGGTATCCGTGACGTGATCGTGGCGATGGAAGACCCGAATCCACTGGTGGCCGGGAAGGGTATTGCTGCGTTGGAGAACGCCGGGATCAAGGTGGCGGTGGGCGTTTGCCGGCAACAGGCCGAAGGTTTGAATCCGGGTTTTATCAAGCGAATGAAAACGGGTTTGCCTTTTGTCCGGGTGAAGATCGGCGCCAGTCTGGATGGGCGGACGGCCATGGCTTCCGGTGAAAGCCAGTGGATCACCGGAGCGGCTTCGCGCAAGGATGTACAAAAATGGCGCGCCATGAGTTCGGCGATTGTGACGGGGATTGAGACCGTATTGGCCGATGATCCCGCGCTGACCGTTCGTGATCCGGCGTTTGATACGGCGGGACGTCAGCCCCTGCGAGTGGTGCTGGATTCGGATCATCGTTTTCCGGATCAGGCCCACATGCGATCATTGCCGGGTGAGAATGTGATCCTCACCACACAGGAATCTGATCACGTAGAGGCCGTAAAGATTGAGGCCGGATCAGAGGGCCGGGTTGATCTGGAAAAAGCCATGCGTTATCTCGCAGATAAGAAAGCAATCAATGAAGTACTGGTGGAAGCTGGCTCGACATTATCTGGCGCGTTTATTCAGGCTGGTCTGGTGGATGAATTGATCCTTTATCAAGCTCCAAAATTATTGGGCGGATCAGCAAGACCGTTGGTTGACTTACCCGGACTGGAAAAACTGGCCGATTGTGTACAATTAGAGATCAAAAGTTTGAAAAAAATCGGCAAGGATATTCGAATTGTCGCCACAATTAGAGAGAATTAAAGATGTTTACCGGCATTATCCAGTCCATAGGAAAAATAATCTCGATCACACCCGGTAGTGTTGATACCCGTTTGTCCGTCGATGTCGGCAAGATGCCTTTTGACGATGTGCAAATGGGAGAAAGTATCAGCATCAACGGAGCGTGCATGACTGTGGTCTCTTTCGACGAAAACAGTTTTTCAGTAGATGTCTCCCGTGAGTCACTGGCCATGACAACCCTGGGGCGGTTGCAAACCGGATCGCCAGTCAATCTGGAACGAGCCTTGCGCTTGTCCGATCGGTTAGGTGGGCACCTGGTTACAGGTCATGTGGATGGTGTTGGACAGATCACAGAGCGGCTCAGTGAAGGCCGATCGGTTCGTTTTGGCATCCGTGTGCCCGGGACATTGACCCGCTATATCGCTCACAAGGGCTCGATCTGTATCGATGGGGTCAGTCTCACCGTAAATCGGATCGAGGGTAAGGAACTGGGTTTGCAGATCATCCCCCATACGCTGGAGCAGACCATCTTTAGCGAATATCGCGTCGGCGATGAAGTTAATCTCGAGGTGGATCTCATCGCACGCTATCTGGAACGGTTACTGGACAAGGATGGGGATCATTCACGACTCACTGCCGAGCAGTTGATCAATGCAGGTTTTACATACAGTGAGTGAACAACCCTTCTGGAAGCGGAAAAAACTCACGGAGATGACTCGAGAAGAATGGGAGTCACTGTGCGATGGTTGTGCCCGTTGTTGCCTGTTCAAGTTGGAGGATGAAGAAACGGGAGCACTGTACTACACGCAGGTTGCCTGTCGGTTGCTCGATTTCAAAACCTGCCGTTGCACCCGGTATCAAGAACGCTCGAAACTGGTCCCGGACTGTATCACCATGTCACCAGAGAATCCGGAGGTTTTTTCCTGGTTCCCGCCAACTTGTGCCTATCGCCTGTTGTCGGAAGGAAAGGATCTGCCCCGCTGGCATCCACTGGTCTCGGGTGATCCAGCCAGTGTATCCAGAGCCGGGATCACCATTGGTGGCTGGGCGATACCTGAAGATGAGGTGGACGATGTGGAAGATCACATCATTTCACTGGATACCGATAGTGATCTGGAACAATGGTAGGAAACAGGGCGTTATTTCCAAAAAAGAACCCGCACGAAGCGGGTTGTAAGTATGGGGACTGTCGATGAATGAAAACTGCCAGAGAAACTCTGGTTGATTCAGGGCTTCCCAAACGATCTTCCGTCAGTTACTGCTGATGTGTGAAGCGAGTTGATTACTGGGTTGTCCATTGACCAGCAGGCCATGATCACGTTGATAGGCCCGGATCGCTCGTCGGGTTTTTTCTCCGGCAATGCCATCGATTGGGCCTGGATCATAACCTCTTGCCGCCAGTTCAGCCTGGATCTGTTTTACCGAACCGGATGGCTGGCTGGCCGGTTTATAAAGCGCTCGCGAGGCATCCTTATGCCAGAATGGTCTGCCGAGATTGATCTGGCTGGAGTCGGTCACCAGGCCGATGATGGCGCCCCCAGCTGCGCCCAGAACCGCACCCTGGGCAATACTGATTCCGGTCAGGGCCCCCACCGTGGCTCCGGTTGCAGAACCGACCATGGCACCACTCATTCCCCGATCGAACTGGGTATGGCCACATCCGGTCAATCCGATCATGGCGATAAGTACGGCTCCTCCTGAAAGTGATACAGTTTTTCCTGACATTTTTCTCCTCCTTTAACCGTTTCTGTCTTACTGGTGATTGTGACACCCATTGTCCGTCTTTGTTTTCAACGTGTCAGGAGGTGTTTAAGAAATTGAGAATCGGTTCACAATAAAGAGTGTGGGTCGGTTATAATTCAACGTTTAACCGGTTTCTGAAGATGAAAAGAATGGCGTTTGCAACGACAAAAGAACTCATCGAAGAGATCCGTCAGGGGCGGATGGTCATCATCGTTGACGATGAAGAACGGGAGAATGAAGGAGACTTTGTTATGGCAGCCAGTTGCGTCCGGCCCGAGGATATCAACTTCATGGCAACCCATGGCCGTGGACTGATCTGTCTGACACTGACTCCGGAGCGTTGCAAACAACTAAATCTGCCGCTGATGGTACGTGACAATACTTCCGGTCAACGCACCAACTTTACCCTTTCCATCGAGGCTACGGAAGGTGTGACAACCGGTATCTCCGCAGCGGATCGAGCCACAACCATTGCGGCTGCCGTCAAATCTGATGCCACGCCGGATGACATCACCACGCCCGGACATATCTTCCCATTGATGGCGCAACCCGGTGGTGTTTTGACCCGTGCTGGCCATACGGAAGCCGGTTGTGATCTGGCCCGTTTGGCCGGATTCGAGCCGGCAGCCGTGATTGTGGAGATACTGAATGAAGACGGCAGTATGGCACGGCGCCCCGATTTGGAAAAACTGGCGGAAAAGCACGGACTGAAACTGGGTACAATCGCCGATCTTATCCATTTTCGTGTCCAGCATGAAAAGACGGTTGAACGGGTTGGCGAATGTCCGTTGGACACTGTCTTTGGTGATTTCCAACTCATTGCTTATCAGGATTCCATCGACGGTTCATTCCATCTGGCTATGGCCAAGGGCGAGATCAAACCCGATGAACCTACTCTGGTCCGGGTGCATATCGAAAACCCGGTCTGTGATCTGACTGGCGCGACCGGTCCGGAATGCGGTTGGCCGTTGCGAGATGCGATCAAGCGGGTAGCCGATGAAGGGACCGGCGTTATTGTTATCCTGCGTAATCAGGTGACGACAGAGGATATGATCAACCAGATTAGAAATCACGAGCGCGCTGCCCATGAAAAAATCAAGCGTAACAAGACTGAGGCGGAAGATTTACGCGTTATTGGTTTGGGTTCCCAGATCTTGGCTGATATCGGCGTCAGGAAAATGCGAGTCCTTAGCGCACCAAAACGGATTCATTCGATCTCCGGTTTTGGCCTGGAAATTGTCGAATACGTGACTTAGGGTTAAAATCACAAGATCACGTTTTAATCAAGAGAAACAAATGGAAGGTTACCGATTGATCGAAGGCGATCTGCAACTGGTGGATAAGGCACGCTTTGGCGTCATCACGACCCGCTTCAATGGGTTTATTGTCGAGGCATTGCTCAATGGTTGTATTGATACGCTGAAACGTTATGGTGCTAAACCATCGGACATTACCGTCGTCAGGGCACCCGGTGCTTTTGAGTTGCCAGTGGTTGCGGAAAGGATGGCAAGCAGCGGAAATTTCGACGCCATTATTGCACTAGGCGCCGTGATCAGAGGCGCAACGCCACATTTTGACTACGTTTCCGGTGAATGTGCAAAAGGGATCGCTGCTGCCAGTACCCGTCATGAATTACCCGTCATCTTTGGCGTACTCACCTGTGACACCATTGAACAGGCCATCGAACGTGCCGGTACCAAAGCGGGGAACAAGGGTGCCGATGCCGCACAGGCAGCCATCGAAATGGTTTCTTTGTTTCGTAAACTCAGCTGATGACAAATCATCGTTCCAGTATTCGTGGCCGGGTACGTGCCAGACGGTGTGCTGTGCAGGCCTTATATCAGTGGCAGCTCTCAGGTCAGGATCCAAAGAATATTCTGCTGGAGTTTGTTGCTGATCGTGAGTTGATCAAAGTCGACATGGACTATTTCCGGAAGCTGACCATCGAGATTCCGGAGCATGCTGAAGAGTTGAAGAACCACTTATCCAAAGTGGTTGACCGTCCTCTGAACGAACTTGATCCGGTTGAATTTGCTATCCTCATGATCGGTGCCTTTGAACTGGCCTGGTGTCCCGAGATCCCCTGGCGGGTCGTGGTCAATGAAGCGGTCGAGTTATCGAAAATGTTTGGTGCGACAGACAGCCATAAATTCATCAATGGTTCACTGGACAAACTGGCACACGATCTCAGAAAGACAGAGATCAAAGCCTCATGAGCGATGCCACTTTCCGAGTTCGAAATCATCCATCAGATCTTTCAGCAACAAAAGGTTGAGAGGAGTGATGTTGTCATCGGAATTGGCGATGACGCAGCTGTTATCGATGTACCCGCAGGTTTTGAACTCGCTGTCTCAACCGATACGCTGATCGCTAATGTTCATTTCCCGGAGGATATGAAACCGAAAGATATCGGTTATCGTGCCCTTGCTGTCAATCTCAGTGATCTTGCTGCCATGGGAGCAGAACCGGCATGGATGACATTAGCCCTGACGCTTCCGGAAGCCAATAATGTCTGGCTGAAAGCCTTTTCCTCAGGTCTGTTCCGATTGGCAGAACAGTATGATGTTCAATTGATTGGTGGTGATACCACGCGCGGTGCACTCAGTATCACACTTCAGCTTCACGGCTTTCTTCCCAAGGGAAGGCGACTGACACGATCCGGTGCACAGGTCGGTGACGGGATCTATGTGACCGGTACGCTAGGTGATGCGGCTGCAGGTTTAAAGTGCTGGATGAGGAATGAGCAATCCTCGGTCTGGCTCAAACAGCGATTGGCTCGTCCAACTCCTCGCGTCGAGACGGGTATTGCCCTGCGTGATCTGGCTACCAGTGCAATTGATATTTCCGACGGTTTGCTGGCCGATCTTGGCCATATCCTGGATGCCAGCCACGTTGGTGCCAGGTTGAACTTGGCAAATTTGCCGTTATCCCTTGCAATTTGTGAAACCGTGGAGCTCGAACAGGCACGGGAGCTGGCACTGACCGGTGGCGATGATTATGAGCTCTGCTTTACCGTACCGGAGGATAAAGAGGATGAAGTCATCCGGTTGGGAGATCTTTGCCAGATCACCATGATTGGCAGGGTTGAAGCAGAGCCAGGCTTGCGTTGTATGCTGGGCGCTGTGGAATATACCCTTTCTGATCAAGGGTATCAGCATTTCTCTTGACCAGATCTTGTTATTCAGGTTGCATCAGTAACCAGGTTACAACCAGGGGCGTTCCTTATCCAATCCTTCCACGTGCAGTTTCTGATTCCGTTCCATGATCTCCTGCCGCATTTTCTTTCGCATTTTGGCGGCCTCAAACAGCTTTCTTTCCACTTCTGATTCGATTTCCAGCGGAGGAAGCTCTTTTGTATTACCGTTCTCGTCTTTTGCGACCATGGTGAAATAGCAGGAGTTCGTGTGACGTGATTCCTGGGTCTTCAAATTTTCTGCAATGACCTTGACGCCGACCTCCATCGAAGTTTTGCCAACGTAATTGACATTGGCCTGAAAAGTTACCAGTTCGCCGACATGGATGGGTTCCTTGAAATAGACCTGATCCAGGAACAGGGTCACCACATAACTTTGTGAATATCGGGCTGCACATGAATAGGCCACCTGATCAAGTAGTTTCAGCAAAGCACCACCATGAACGACTCCGGAAAAATTTGCCATGTCAGGGGTCATGAGGACGGTCATATAGAGTGATTTTTGTTGTTTTGGTTTTTCCATCTTTTCCTTACCTTAAAAAATTTCTGTGTAGCCTTCAGTTTTTAGCCTTTGAAGTTCGTCACCGGCAAATGGGATGATCTCAATGAATGAGGGAAAATTTGATGTATCAATTCCCCGTTCTTTTGCTGTTCTTTTGCAAACCTTGAAATCAATAATGTCTGAAGCATCGAGTCTGGCTGCAAGATCGATTATTTCCTTGTTTTGTTCGTAATTCTTTTGATCAAAAACTTCTATATCGGGTCCGTGAATCACCATGGCAATGCGTGTTTTGTGATCGCTGGTCTTCACCTCTTTGGAGAGCATTTCTGCACGTTCAAGCAGAGTTTTGATCTCATGTGGTTTGTGATTCGCTATATCGAAAAGATAATGTGTCTGTCCTATGGTAATTGGTTGGTTGCCCGACAAAAGGGGAGATGTCTGTACGGTATTTTCTGGTTTTTCACCTAAATAGGATCCACTGAACAAGTAAGCAACACCGAGCAGAAGAACAAGAAGAATCAGGATACGACCGCGACTGGACATGATCTAATGATAATCAATCTCGGGCATGCTTCAAGTGTTGCATATATTTCAGGCATTGCGGATTATTCATTTCATATTCCATAAAAGAATAACAAGAGGGAATTTTAGACTATTTCAAATAAACAGCTTGCATCTATCTACTGGTAGGTATAACCTATCTACCAGTAGATAACAACCCTGTTTGAAGATTGATGATCAGAGACCAAAATACTGCTGAAAAGATTATGGATGTTGCCCAGTATCTGGTACAAACCCGTGGCTATCATGCCTTCAGTTATCGGGATATCTCGGAACAGATCGGAATAAAGACAGCCAGTATCCACTATTACTATCCAACCAAGCCGGATCTGGCAAAAGCTTTGCTGAGAAGGATCCGGGGTATGTTTGAAGAAGCATTAGAAGCAATCGATACGGGGGGTGGGGATGCTAAAACCCGACTCCGCAAGTTTACAGAGATTTTTCTTGACACCTATGGCGATGATGGCAGGTTATGTCCTTTTTGCATGATCGCTACGACGCAGGAAACCATTCCTCAGGATGTTCAGGAGGAGGTGAGATCATTCTGGCGAAAAGGCGAAGAATGGGTGAAGCATGTACTTGAGGAAGCAGAAGAGCTTGAGGAAACCGTTCCTGCTGAATCCAGAGAACTGATTTCAAGGGTCATGGTTTCCTCACTTGAAGGAGCAATGGTTGTTGCAAAAGCCTTCAATGACAGGAAACGCCTGGAGGATACGGCAGATTTTATGCTTTCTTTGGTCGAGGGAGGGGAAATTACCACGTGACGTCTGAACAACACAGGCTTTACTGTGGCAGTAGAGGGTTGACCGGCAAAATTGAAAACGTCAAGGGTTTGATTTTGTCTGTAAAACGGAGATCTTATTTTTTGTTTTACGTCCTCTGACAAGTATGGGGCGAATTGATCAGAGGTTCCTAATAATAAAAAGAACCTTTTCCATAAAAGGTCATCTAACTGTGTGAGTAGGCGGGCTGTCTGATTGACAGCTTGCAAAAGTAGGAGATTAAACATGAAGAACTCGATAGTACATATTACCAAAATTGTTTTGCTGACCCTTTTTGGGCTCGGCGCAACCGCAGCATTTGCTGATCAGAAATCAGAAACCGATCTTTGGGGAACATTTCTCAAAGACAAATATTTCAAAGGCGTTGATATCGTTGAAGACAAGACCATCATTGATATGACAACACCTTATCGAGCAGAGGATGCAGCGGTTACACCTGTCAGTATTACTGCAAAAATACCTCAGCAAAAGGATCTCTATATCAAGGAAATCTATCTGATTGTGGATAAAAACCCTGAACCATTGGTTGGTGTATTTCATCTGACGCCAGATATGGGCAAGGCCGATCTTGCGATGCGTATCCGGATCAATGAATACACAAATGTTCGGGCAATAGCCGTTTTGAACAATGGTGAACATCATATGGTGACCAATTTTGTCAAGGCATCGGGCGGTTGTTCTGCACCGTTGGGTGCAGATCTTAAAGCTGCGATGGCAAGGATTGGCAAGATGAAGTTTCGCACGATTAAAGATGAAAACGGATTGGAGCTTGAACAGTTCATGGTCAGTCATCCCAATATTACTGGCATGCAGATGGACCAACGAACCAGACTCATTACACCGGCACATTATGTAAAAAAGGTCGAAATCAGCTATAACGGGAAACCGATCATGACTGCAGATCTTGGCATTTCAATCAGTGCAGATCCAAGTTTCCGTTTTTTTCTGAAACCACAGGGCAAAGGCAAACTTACTGCAAAAGTTCTGGATTCGAAAGGCAACGAATGGGTCAAGGCATTTGATGTTGATGGATAATTTTTAAATTTCCTGCTTGATAGAAAGGGCGCATGAGCGCCCTTTTTTTTGCCAAGACTTTTCTGTCTACCCCGCATTTAAGATAAACCATCCGGTTGGTGCACTATTTGCTTTGGATTTATCGCCATTTCGTAATTTGAGAGCAACATACGGAAACACTTGAATTTTTTTGTGGATTAATTTCCATAGTAAAGATCGGGTTAAAGAACCCCTTTCAATGGCCGATAAGCAGACTGTAACCATTACAGCATTTCACAGAATCAAAAAAATGGAGAAACACTTATGGCAAGTATCTTAGCAGTCGACGATTCAGCATCCATGCGACAAATGGTGACCTTCACCCTCAAGGGTGCAGGTTATGAGGTAATTGAAGCTGTAGATGGTGTCGACGCCTTGAACAAGGCAAAAGGCAAAAAAGTGAATATGGTTTTGACGGATGTCAACATGCCGAATATGGATGGCATCACTCTGATCAGAGAACTTCGAAAATTGCCTGAATATAAATTTACACCCATGTTAATGTTGACGACAGAATCAGCTGCCGACAAGAAAGCACAAGGCAAGGCGGCCGGTGCAACAGGTTGGTTGGTCAAACCGTTCAACCCCGATCAACTGCTGGGTACGATCAAAAAGGTGATCGGCTGACCGTCTGGATGAACACTGTCAGCCTGATGGTGAATCGATAAACGAACAGTAACGAGGGGTGCTTTATGTCCATTGATATGTCTCAATTTCACCAGGTCTTTTTCGAAGAGAGTTTCGAAGGGCTTGATGTGATGGAAACAGGTCTAATGGAACTGGATCTGGGAGAAGCGGATGTAGAGGAGATCAATACAATTTTCCGTGCGGCTCATTCGATCAAGGGCGGTGCAGGCACCTTTGGTTTTGATGATATCGCCAGTTTCACCCATGTGATGGAAACTCTTCTTGATGAGATGAGATCAGGAAGTCGAGATGTGACACGGGAAGCGGTCGATCTTTTATTAACCAGTGTGGACTGTCTTCGCGAAATGTTGTCTGCCGTTGATGCGGGTGACGCGATCGATGAGGAAAGGAAAAACAGCATTCAGGCCAAACTGGAGGTTATGCTTGCAAACGGTTCTGGAACACAGCCAGAGAAACAGGGATCGAACTCTGGTGGGACTGGGAATGACCATCCAACAGCAGGTGTCTGGAAGATCCGGTTTGCTCCACACCCTCACCTTTTCAGGACCGGAAACGATCCGGTCAGAATGTTTCGTGAACTGGAACATTTGGGTGAATTGAACACCACGGTCGATACCTCAAAGCTTCCACCCTTCGATGAACTCGATCCGGAAGAGTCCTGTTTCGAATGGGAACTGGAATTGCGGGGTGAGTGTTCCGAAGATGACATCATAGAGGTCTTCGAGTGGGTCGATGAGGATTGTGATCTGAGTATCAGCAGGATTGAAGACAAGTCTGAGCAGAATACAGATCCGGAGAATGATCCCTCGATCTCTAAAGGATCTACAGGGGTTACAGAGGAAAAACCTGAAGAGACACAGAAGATTCAACAGAAACTACCCGCAACGAAAAAGAAAGCAAGCAAAAAGACCAGTAATGAGAATTCATCTATCCGGGTTGGTATCGATAAGATCGATGCACTGATCAATATGGTAGGAGAGCTGGTGATCACCCAGTCGATGCTCAGCCAGATCAGTGAAAAGTTCATGCTTGAAGATATCGAACGACTGCGTGACGGAATCGACCAACTCGAACGTAATACACGTGAGTTGCAAGAAAATGTGATGCAGATCCGTATGTTGCCGATCAGCTTTTCTTTCAACCGTTTTCCGCGTCTGGTCAGGGATTTAGCCTCCAAGCTGGGTAAGAACATTGAACTGAAGATGTCCGGTGAACAGACCGAACTGGACAAGACAGTCATGGAAAAGATCGGTGATCCTCTGGTTCATCTGGTGAGAAATTCACTTGATCACGGCATTGAGATGCCGGAAGTGAGAAAGGCTGCCGGGAAGCCAGAGACTGGGGTCTTGTCACTCAATGCCTATCATGAAAGTGGCAGTATCGTGATCGAGATCAGTGACGACGGTGCTGGTCTGAATACAGAAAAAATCTTACAAAAAGCCCGGGAGAAAGGGCTCGTGGGTGAAGAGGAAGAACTACCGGATGAAAAGATCCACGAATTGATCTTTGCTCCAGGGTTTTCAACTGCAGATCAAGTCAGTGACGTTTCCGGCCGTGGCGTTGGTATGGACGTGGTCATGAAGAATATCCGTGATCTGGGTGGTGTGGTGGAAATCAAGTCGGAAAAAGGCAAGGGTTCGACTTTCACCATACGCTTGCCTTTGACACTGGCGATTCTCGACGGACAGTTGATTCGCGTAGGCAGGCATATCTACATCATCCCGCTGGTATCTATCATTGAATCAATCCAGATCGAAGAGGAGAACTGTAATTCGATTGCTGGAAAGGCCGAGCTGTACAAATTACGTGAAGAATATATCCCGGTGGTTAGGCTGCACAAACTTTTTAATGTGGAGCCCGACAGCAAAAAACTCTCCAACGGAATTCTGGTGGTTGCCGAATCAGAGGGACAGAAAGTCGGGGTCTTTGTTGATGACCTGCTTGCTCAGCAACAGGTCGTTATCAAGAGTCTGGAAACCAATTATCAGAAAGTAGATGGGATATCGGGAGCGACCATCCTTGGTGATGGTACCGTTGCCATGATTCTTGATCTGCCTGGATTGGTCGATCTGTCGAAAAAAGATTCGGGAAGAAGTAGTCACAAAGAAGTATTGATGGCAGAGGAAGCTGTCGCTTAATTCAGGAAATCGATGTATGGATATCGAAACTCAATCAGAAATACCTTCCATGATAAATTCGGATCCAGATCTGAACAGGGATCAGTTTCTCAGTTTTTTTCTGGATGGAGAGGAATACGGTGTTGATATTCTCCGAGTACAGGAAATCAAATGTTGGGAAAATGCAACTGAAATTCCCAATGCACCGGAGTACATAAAAGGTGTCATCAACCTGCGTGGCACGATCGTTCCGATTGTGGATTTACGCCTTCGTTTCGGCCTTGAGCCGGTTGAATATACCAAGACCACAGTTGTGATAGTACTCAAGGTTATCAGTGCTGAACGTGAAAGAACGGTTGGGTTTGTTGTTGATGCCGTTTCGGAGGTGTACAACATCGAAAACGGATTGTTACAGCCGCCACCGGAAATGGGCGACTCTCTGGATCTGGATTTCGTGAAAGGTCTGACGGCAATCAACAACAACATGGTTGTGTTGCTGGATGTGGACCGGCTGATCGAAGACGAGGCAGCCAGTAGCAGTCATGAACTGCATTGACAGGAGCAGGAAAATGGAACGATTCATGCTTGACTACGATGGAAGCTGGCTGAAGAAAATATTTCATCCGGATGGAGCGATAAATAAGGGAAACCGATTGATCGAAGTACTCTCAAATATGGCCTGGAACGGATGAGAGATCACAGAGATGATGAATACTGAATTACTTGAAACGAGTTTTACCGCACTGGAGCCCCAGGCAGATATTCTGGTCGAACGATTTTACGAAGAATTGTTCCGGCAATATCCGGAAGTGAAACCGTTGTTTGAAAATACCGATCAGGAACAGCAAGAGAAAAAACTACTGGCATCACTGAAATTGGTGGTGGGCAGCCTGCGTAAGCCAGCCAAACTTAAAAAGGCCTTGCACGAGATGGGTAAACGTCATAAGGACTATGGTGTGGTGGAAGAATACTATCCGGTAGTTGCAAAAACACTACTGGGTGTCATGGAGGAACTTGCAGGTGAACTATGGACAGATGAGGTTGAAGAGGCCTGGGATCAGGCATTGAATTTTGTGGCATCGACGATGTTGGAAGCATACGAGGATACAGAGGAAAAAACCATGGCAACAACCCGCAAATCAAAGACAGAAAACAAAATCGACTATGAAGAACTCAGCCGTTTGCGCTCTGCTGTAAACGGTGTGATGTCACCGATTATGATGGTGGATCGGGATCTGATCATCACCTATGTGAATCAGGCGACAATCAACCTTCTGACGGATGCATCCGATGAAATGAAAAAGGTTTTTCCTGATTTTGATGTCAACAAAATCGTCGGCAGCTGTATCGATATTTTCCACAAGCATCCTGAACATCAGCGGAAACTGCTTAGTGATCCAGCGAATCTTCCCTATGAAACAGATATTCAGGTTGGTTCCCTGACGTTCCATCTCAACGTCACTGCACAGATAGATGATAATGGCAATTACATTGGCAATACGCTGGAGTGGCACGATGTTACCCAACAGCGTTTCAGGGAGTTGGAGGTGGCCCGTTTACAGTCTGCAGTTGATGGAGCTCAAACCAATATCATGTTGTGTGATGAAAATCTCGACATCACCTATGCAAACCCTGCCGTCGTCTCCATGCTGGAAGCCCGCGAAGCAGAACTGAAAAAAATATTTCCTGGTTTCAATCCGCGGAAACTGGTGGGAACCAACATTGATCAGTTTCATAAAAACCCTTCACATCAGCGATCACTGCTGTCTGATCAATCCCGTTTGCCGGTAAAGGCTGAAATCAAGGTGGGTGATCTGGAGTTCAGTGTGAACGCCACGGCGATCACGGATCATAATGGAAACTATCTCGGAAACATGGTCGAGTGGGAAGACATTACAGAACAGAAAGATGCTGAACGACAGATCGAAAATGTCATTGACAGAGCCTCTGCCGGGAAACTCGACTGGCGTATTCTCGAAACAGAAAAATATACAGGTTTTGTGAAAAAGATCTCTGATGGTATCAATACAGTGATGGATGTTATTTCCGCACCCGTCAAAGAGATCAATGAGATTATGCAGAGCTTGGCCCAAGGTGATCTTACCCGCTCTGTCGAAGGTGAATATGAAGGCGATTTTGCTGATTTGGCCCAGGCTGCAAACGACTGCGTGGCCAAGTTGCGAGACATGGTTGCTGAGATAAGGGAAAGTGCTGCCAATATTCAAACCTCAGCCAGTGAGATTGCACAGGGGAATACGGATTTAAGTAACCGGACCGAACAACAGGCTTCCTCACTGCAAGAAACTGCATCCAGTATGGAGGAGATCACGGGCACTGTCCGACAAAATGCCGATAATGCACGGCAGGCAAATCAGCTCTCTGCCAGCTCCAGGGAACTGGCTGAAAAAGGCAGTGAAGTGGTTGGTAGTGCAGTGGCCGCAATGTCCGAGATCAATGCCTCCAGCCGTAAGATTTCAGACATCATAGGCGTGATCGATGAAATCGCCTTCCAGACCAATCTGCTGGCATTGAATGCTGCTGTAGAAGCCGCACGTGCTGGAGAACAGGGACGAGGCTTTGCTGTGGTTGCCTCAGAAGTACGTAATCTGGCCCAACGCTCTGCGGGAGCGGCAAAAGAGATCAAGAACCTGATCAATGACAGTGTGCAAAAAGTCGAAGAAGGTTCGAGACTGGTGGATGAGTCCGGAGAAATGCTTGAAGCGATCACAAACTCTGCGAAGAAAGTGAGTGACATCATCGCCGAGATCGCCGCAGCCAGTCAGGAACAATCCATTGGTATCGAACAAGTCAACAAGGCGGTGACACAGATGGATCAAGGTACGCAGCAGAATGCTGCACTGGTCGAAGAGGCTGCCGCGGCCAGTGAGTCCCTGGATGAACAGGCCAGAAACCTGTTGCAGCAGATGGAATTTTTTAACGTGGGTGAACATCGTCAACCGGCACCCTTGATCGAAGAGAGACGATCGGGTGATCGTCCCTGGAGTGGAGAATCTCCAAAGGTAGAAGAACGAACTTCTGTGACGAAAGCTGCCCCAGTAAAAGTCGCTGCGGCCAGTGAGAGCCTGGACAGTGATGAATGGGAAGAATTTTGAGTGAAGCGTTTTTCGGAAAGCCTGAATCAAGAGACTGATCGATGCGAGTGATTGCGGTCATCAATCAAAAAGGGGGCGTTGGAAAAACCACCACCACTGCTAACCTTGCCCATGCACTGGCATTGGCAGGAAACCGGGTGACCGTTATTGATCTCGATCCCCAGTCACATCTTGCCAGTTGTTTCGGTCTCAATGGGCGAGAACATCGTGGCATGGATGATGTTTTACTCCAGGGTGAGCCAATTGAACAGTATTTGATCAGAATTAGGGAGAACCTCCAGCTCATACCTGCAGGTGCATCGTTGAACGACATCGAACATCTACAGTGTGGTACTGGTAAGGGTGCGCTGCTACAGCGAGCACTGTCTGGAAAATGTCAGAATCAGGATTTTGTTTTTATCGATTGTCCTCCTGCCTCCGGGCTTCTGGCAGTCAATGCATTACTGGCAAGCAAGGAAGTTCTGATTCCTGTGACCGGTGATTATCTTTCGTTGGAGGGATTGTCTTTCCTGATGGCGACGATCAGAAATTTCGAACAGAAGCTGAATCACCCGTTGCAGGAGTGGATCGTTGTGACCCGTTTTCACCGTCGCAGACGATTGGGCAGGGAGGTAATGGAAAAACTGCTGTCCTATTTCCCGGACAAAGTTTACGCGACACAGATACGGGAAACGGCTGCACTTGCCGAATGCCCAGGACAGGGCAGAACGATTTTTGAATACCGGCCAAGGAGCAATGGTGCAATTGATTATGAATCACTGGCAGGTGATGTCTTGCATTCTCAAACACTGGCAGATTCGCTTGAGGTTATAGCCTGTGACGGATGAAAGAGTAGCGGACAAAGAACCGGCATCACAAAAATCCGGGCAGCGGAGACAGAGGCCCATCATCGGGATCGATCCACTGGCCTGGTTGAATGAAATCGATCGGGAAAACCCAGTTCCTGTAGACGTGACCAAAGATGAGGACACGGTAGCAGCCGATGCCATTCAATCTTGCCGGGATTATGAGCAAGCCAATCCTTCAACGGAAGATTGCGAAAAAATGATCGACCAGGATGATCAGGAACTTGAGGGAAATATGATGGAAAGTCAACAAACAGAATCCTCTGCAAAAGGAGTTTTCACTATTGAAGGACCAGTTACGATTGCTGATGTAAGCGAACTTTATATGCAACTCAAGGGGTTGATTGAACAGGAACAGGATCTGGTGATCGACTGTTCTGGTATTGAAGGGATCGATGCATCTGCTCTACAACTGTTGACGGCATTTGTAAATGAGGTGGATAGACAGGGAAAAACGGTTGTTTGGAATAACCCGTCAGAATCCTTGATCTCAATAGCAGGGATGATGGGTCTAAAAGAAATACTGAGACTTTGAAATTAAGGAACGCTTTATTTTTATGGGCTTCCTTTAACAAAGATGGGGAACTATGAATCAGCAATTATTGGCAGTTAATCCTGGATCAGGCTCAAAGGCACCCGATCTCGACTGGAGCCAGGTGCGGGAAACCATCAAGATGTTGAATCTTGCCATTGCCCAGCTAAATGGTTCGTTGATCAGCAGTGATGAATCGGTATCCGATCTTACAGAATCATTTACTTTCATGGCTGAAGCTATCCTAGAAATCCGCAATGCAATCGAACAGACAGAGGATTACAGGGACAATGCCCTGCTCATAATGATCGATAAAAAATGCAATACCTTATCTGAAAAGATTCAGAAAGCGATCATGGCGTTTCAGTTTTATGATCGCTTCAGTCAGAACCTTTCACATGTCACTGAGAGCCTGTCTTCGTTGGGTGAGCTGGTGGCCGATTCATCCCGACTCTATAGCCCGGCTGAATGGTATGCCTTACAGAAGCAAATCCGTGATCGTTATACCATGCCACAAGAGCGTGAAGTCTTCGATCTGATTCTGCAAGGTGCACGTGTTGAAGAAGTACTTACACATGTCAGGCCACAGAAAGAAGAAAAGGAGAGTGGCGAAGTTGAATTATTCTAAAACGTTTCAGGGAAAGAAAAATGAGTCAGCCCATCGAATATGAATTTACCAGCAAGCAGTTCAAGGCTTTTCAGGAGTTGGTCAGGGTCCATACAGGCATTGCTATCTCCGATGAAAAAAAGGAACTGATCTATGGGCGGCTGACACGCCGGCTACGTCGCCTCAAGATGGACTCTTTTGAAGAATATTATCAGTTGGTGAAAAGTGGTGACAATGAGGAACTGGAAAACTTTATCAATGCGGTGACGACTAACTTGACCTCTTTTTTCCGCGAGGCCCATCATTTTGAGCATATGAAGACTGTTCTCATACCAAAACTCCTGGAACAGAATGCTACAAGTAAAAAGATCCGCATCTGGTCGGCAGGTTGTTCAACTGGTGAAGAACCTTATTCCATCGCTATCACACTCATGGAATCGATACCCGATATTCACCATTGGGATGTAAAGATCCTGGCAACGGATATCGATTCGGAGGTTTTAGCAAAAGCCAAGAGTGGTATCTACAAAGCAGAACGTATCGAAGAATTGCCCCAGGAGATGATCAAACAGTGGTTCAAGCGAGGCAAGGGATCGAAAGAAGGCTTCGTAAGAGTCGCACCGGAATTGCAGTCACTGATCACTTTCCGTCAATTGAACCTGCTCGCAGACTGGCCAGTAAAAGGTCCGTTCGACATCCTGTTCTGTCGCAACGTCGTCATCTATTTCGACAAACCAACGCAGAAGATATTGTTTGAAAAATTTTCTAATGTACTTGCTGCTCATGGACATATGTATATTGGGCATTCGGAAACCTTGTACAAGATCTCGGATGATTTTGAACTGCTCGGTCAGACCATATACAAGAAATGTGCATAAGGAAGAGCCTCCATGCCCGGTTTTGCAAACAAACAAAAACAGGAAATTCCACCCCCTCTACCCGGTTTCGAATCGATCAATCGTTATATCGACAAACATACCGGCAAGGTAACTGCAAAGATTTTGCCGGGTGAATATTATGTCACCATGAGTCATGAGCTGATCACAACCGTTCTGGGTTCCTGTATCTCCGCCTGTGTTCGTTGCAAGGTTTTCGGAATCGGCGGGATGAATCATTTCATGTTGCCGATGAGCCGGGAAGATGGTCACGATAGTTGGATCAACGGTAATCTCAGCGATGCAACCCGCTATGGCAACTACGCCATGGAGCACTTGATAAACGAGATTCTCAAGCAGGGTGCAAGCCGCAAGCATCTTGAGGTCAAACTTGTCGGCGGTGGGCAGATCCTGAAAAACATGTCCGATGTGGGTGCCCGCAATATCGCATTTGCACGTGAATATCTGCGGATCGAAGGACTGGAACTGGTGGCTGAAGATGTCGGGAATATCTACCCCCGGAAGGTCATCTACGATCCAATGACAGGGAAAGTACGAGTAAAAAAACTCAAATCCCTGCACAACGAAACCATCGCCAGGCGTGAGAATGAATATCGTCATCAAATTGAAGACACGCCGGTTGCCGGTGAAGTTGAATTGTTTTAGGTGTAGTCAATGGAAAAAATAAAGGTTCTGATCATTGATGATTCTGCCTTGGTCAGGCAGATGTTGTCGGAGATTTTGAACAGCGATCCGGAAATTGAAGTTGTTGGTGTTGCTGCCAACCCAAAAATTGCGCGCAGCAAGATCAAAGCACTGAATCCGGATGTGCTGACACTGGATGTCGAGATGCCGGAAATGGATGGCGTTACCTTTCTGCGGAATCTCATGCGCCTGCGACCCATGCCAGTGGTAATGGTGTCCACACTTACGGAACAGGGAGCAGATGTTACCCTTGAGGCGATGGAACTTGGCGCGGTGGATTTCATCACCAAACCGAAAACGGATTTCTCCAATACCATTCAGGATTACGCCGATGAGCTGGTCCAAAAGGTCAAGACGGCATCGAAAGCAAGAGTTCAGGCGCTGACACTCACACGTCCCCGTAAACTCGACCTTGATAATCTTCCTGAAGTGGATCCTGCAAATTCGGTCGATGCGATTATCCCCGTAACTCGCCGGCACAGACCCTTCAAGACCACCGACAAGCTGATCGCAATCGGTGCATCCACAGGGGGAACCGAAGCCATCAAACAGGTGTTGAAGGGTTTCCCCGCCGATGCTCCGGGTACTGTAATCACGCAACATATTCCTGAAGCCTTCAGCGCGCCTTTTGCCAAACGTCTGGACAGCATTTCAGCGATGACTGTCATCGAGGCAACGGACGGCACCCAGATCCTGCGAGGACACGCCTATGTTGCACCTGGCAATAGGCATCTCATGATCGAACGTGACGGTGCACGGTTTATTTGTCGCCTGCACGACGGACCACCTGTCAATCGTCACAAGCCTTCGGTTGACGTCATGTTCCGGTCGATCGCACTGAATGTGGGCGTCAATGCTGTTGGCATCATTCTGACGGGTATGGGAAATGACGGTGCCCAGGGGTTGAAAGAGATGCAAGCTGCAGGTGCGCCCACAATTGCCCAGGATGAGAAGACCAGTGTAGTTTGGGG
>Ga0256841_1001551_pt1 | contig 19525 bp, 6 predicted proteins | sample 356308metaG_FD_185971 | JGI IMG/M metagenome (GOLD analysis project Ga0256841, IMG submission 185971) | Hydrothermal vent microbial communities from Mid Atlantic Ridge, Atlantic Ocean - 356-308 | ecosystem: Environmental > Aquatic > Marine > Hydrothermal vents | place: Atlantic Ocean: Mid... | reverse complement strand
CAACTTACAAAATTGGAATTGATAGAATGGCTACTTTCTTTAAAAGATGATAGAATCATTTCAAAAATAAAAGCCATAAAATCATCTACAAATGATATTACTGATAGTCAAATTCTTGAATCTATTGATAAAGGTTTAAAGGATATGGAAGAAGGTAATATGAAAACCCATCAAGAAGTAAGAAAAATATATGAAAAATATTTATAAAGTAACTTGGTCGAATCACGCGGCAGAAGAACTAAAAAATGTTTTTGATTATCTTGAAAAAAACTGGACATTAAAAGAAAAAAAACAATTATCCATAAAAATAGAGAAATCAATTGAGCTATTGTTACTAAACCCCGAGATGTTTCCATTTTATTTACCCGAAAAAAACGTTAGAAAATTAGTAGTAAGCAAATTACATACTATTTACTATACATTGAACGATAGAAATGTAAATATTGTATCATTTTTTTCAAACCGAATGAATCCTGATAATCTAAAATTGTAATATTTTTGCTAGAAAGATTTTAGTTTTTTTTGCTCTCGCAAAAGCTCCCACGTGTGACAAATTCCCAAACAAAACAAAAAACCATTAAGAAAAAAACACTATATTTGAAACGTGAATAGCAATTATAAATTTCATACCATAAGCCAAGCAAAAACAAATTACACACTTTTTAGGATACTACCAATATTTTTGTATTTATAAAATATTTTATATATTTGTGGTGCAAAAACACATTTATAACATGCTATCATTCAACATTTCTAAGTACAGTATTTTATTTTTAATAAATATTATCTTTCTTTTTGGTTTATTTACTTACGTTTACGTATTACATAATAATGAGCATTATGTTGTTGTTGATAATGTAAAATTGTTTAATAGTTTTGGTTTATCAAAAGATTTAGGAGGGGTATATGTTGGAAAAATAAATAGCACAAAAAATAAATTGGATAGTTTATCACAACTTTTTGATAAAGAATTAAAGACAAAAGCATCGAAAGAGGTATTAAGCAATATACGAAAACAGTATAATACAACGAATAACAAATTAATCAAATTACAATCAGATTTTAAGGGTAAGGTTAGCCAACAAGTTTGGGATAGATTAAACTTGTACATTAGAGAATATGGCAAAAAGCATAAATATAAGATTATATTTGGTATGCAAGGCAGCGGTAATATTATGTTTACAAAATCAGGGGTAGAAAAAACCGATGAAATTTTGGATTATTGCAATAAAAGATACGAAGGTGAAAAATCAATATAGGAATAAGATTTTTTTGATACTATTATTTTTTTTAGTAGCAGGTTGTAGTGATAAACCAAGTATAAAGAATGGGGCAAAGTCATTCAATTTAAACGGAAAAGAATGGAAATCTTTAAGTGTGATAAATGAAATAGGAGGGATTAGTTATAAATCCAGTTTGGTACCGATTGAGTATTATCTATTAAAATATGCACCAAAAGATAGCATTAAAATATTATCAGATAAAATGAGTAAAGAACGAGTAATTGAATTTGAATTTCAACAAGATGATAAAAAAGATATATTGTCAAAGGAATTTACAAAAAGAGATTATAAAAGTTCTGTTGAATATTTATCGTTCAAAATTAGAAACGATTATAAACTTGTTGTTAATAATAAGGATACGATAAAATGCAGTGGAGTTTTGTTTGAAAGAAATTATAAGGTTGCACCATTCAAAAGAATTTTATTATATTTTAATGGGGTAGAGCCAGATTCAAGAATAAAATTAATTTATTATGATAATTTATTTCATAATGGGATATTAAAATTCAATTTTTCAGAAAGACCAATAAAACTATAATAACTATGTTTACAAAAATTAAAAAAAATCTTGTATTTCGTTTTTTCAGCTTTTACTTAGCTTTAAATATGATTTTTCCACCTGGGATGGTCAATAGAGTTTACGCTTTAACCGGTGGTCCAAAACAACCTGAATTTAATAGTTTCACACCAATTGAGACTTCTAATATGGTAAATTTATCATCAGGGAATTTTAATTATAATATACCTATAATGGACGTTGGGGGATACCCAATAAATTTGGCTTATGATTCTGGTGTAACTACTGACCAAGAGGCAACTTGGGTAGGTTTAGGTTGGAACTTAAATGTAGGTCAAATTAATAGAACTGTTAGAGGATTGCCTGATGATTTTAATGGAGATGAGATGATTTACAGAAATAACTTGAAAAAAAATGTTACAGTTGGCACAAATTTCAATATTAGTCCAGATGCTTTTGGTATAGGTGAATTTGGTTCTGTTGCCAACATAGGTTTAGGAATTCAATATAATAATTACAATGGTATTACCTTTAGTCATTCGTTAGGCATTTCCTTTAAATTATCTGAAAGTGTTAGTATTGGAATGGACTTAAGCTCCACGACAACCGAGGGGGTTTCTGTTACTCCTTCAATTTCATTAACTCACAAATTTAAAACAGAGGAAAAAAAAGAAATTTTAGGAAAGGGCTCTGCCTCACTTACTTTTAACTCACGACAAGGCTTGACCTCTCTTAATTTATCTTCAACTTTATCAGGTGAAGCCAACAAAAAAGTTAAGGAAATGCTAGGCTTGAAGGAGAAGGATGAATTTAAAGGTAGCAGTAGTATTGGAGGGAGTATTTCTATGAATGATAATATACTTTTTACTCCGACTAAGAGAATAGCCATGGATAATAATAGTTTAACTTTTAGTGCCGCAGTGGGAGGTACAATATTTGGTATTAATGGAAAGGCTAAAATTATAGGTTATGGTAGTGTCCAAGAAGTTGCAAATAAAGAAAGTAAAACTAATGCTTATGGCTATGAGTTTACAGAAAAAGGTGCAGGAAAAGGAAAAGCTGTTTTAGATTATAATAGAGAAAATGATCAAAACTTTTCAAAAAACACGACAGTTTTACCAATTACTAATTATACTTATGACAGATATTCAATAGAAGGGCAAGGCATAAGAGGAGGATTTAGACCTTATAGGAGTCAAGTAGGTTTTGTTTCTGAACCTTTTGTTTCCGAGGCTGGTTCAGGAGTATCTGATGGAATTGAGATTGAAGCGGGTTGGAATGTAGCAACTGGTGTAGATATGGTTATTAATACTTCAAATTCACATACCGGTAACTGGAGTGATAAAAATGATGCTTTAAATAGTTTTGAAAATCATCCTGGAACGAACATTGATTATGAAAAAGTTTATTTTAGAAATGAAGGAGAGATAAATGTTGATAGAGAAAGTAATCAAAGTGGATTGTTTATAGATAGATTGGGAGGCAATAGCCCCATACGGTTTGATATAAATGGTTCGGAATTCAGTCGAAGATTGAGAAATATATATAAGGATTCTCATTCAGCTACTCTTCAAATTCCTTCAAATGGCATAAAGCGTAGTAGTAGATTAATGCGAAATCAAGCCATACAAAAAATATCTCAATCCGATGCAATAAACGATCCTTTTGTTGAAACAAACTCGAACGCAAAAAGTTATCACACAGTTGGTTTTAAGATTTATCAAAATAATGGTTCTACCTATATATATGGTAAAGCTCTTTACAACAAAAAGAAAGTTGAAAAAACTTTTGCGGTTAGTGATAATCCAATATATGATACCTCCGGTTTAGTTTCTTATTCCAGCAACGACAATACGGAACATAATGATAAAGGGGTGAATCATTTTTTCAATAGTGTGGAAACACCGGCTTATGCACATAGTTTTTTATTAACCGGTATTATTTCTTCTGATTATGTTGATTTAACAGGCGATGGTATGACAGATGATGATTTAGGAACTTATACCAAAATAACTTATGAAAATAATTATGATTATCAATGGAGGGTTCCTTTTGCAGAAAATATGGCCTCTTTTAATCCGGGTTTTTACTCGCATGATAATGACCAAAAAGGTAATTACATATATGGAGAAAGAGAACAGACATATGTAAGTAAAATTGAAACCAAAAATAATATAGCAATATTTCATCTCTCTAATAGATATGATGCCTATGGAGTAAAAGGTGAAAATGGTGGATTAGGAACAAATAGTTTTTCAAAAAAATTGGATTCAATAGAATTATTTTCAAAATCTGAATATCTTTCCAATCCTAATCAAGCAGTTCCATTAAAAACTGCTCATTTTGAATATGATTATTCATTAATGGAAGGTGTTAAAAACAATATAAATTTTATAAACGGTACAGGTAACAATACTGGTAAATTAACTTTAAAAAAAGTATATTTTACTTATAAGAACTCTAATATGGGAAGATATACACCTTATATTTTTGAATATGGACAGATAGATAGTGATGGAGATGGTATCTTTGATGAAGTATTTAACCCACCTTATAATTTAAAGGCTTATGATATTTGGGGAAATTATAAAAAAAATGATAATAGTAATGGTAAACCTACCAATTCAGAGTTTCCATATGTAGAGCAAAATAAAGAAAAGGCGGATAAAAATGTTACGGCTTGGTCGTTAACAACTATTAATCTTCCTTCAGGAGGCAAGGTAGAAATGCAATATGAATCAGATGAATATCAGTTTGTTCAAAACAAAAGGGTAATGCAATTATTTCAAGTAGTTGGAGCAGGAACAAATGCTCCTCCGGCATCGTCGGATATTACTCATGAACTATATAATCGGAGTGGTCTTATTGGTAAAGATTACAAATATCTTTATATTAGGGTACCTGACGGTTATAATAAAAATGATTTTGTAAGAGGTATAACAAATGATCCTATATATTTTAAATTTCTTCTCCAAATGCATTTTCCTAATCCTCAGCAATATGATTATGTTTCGGGTTATTTTAAAATTGACAATGGTAATGATATAAATATCACTGAAGTTAATGGAGAAAAAATTCTTAGTATTCCTATGAAATTTTTAGATATGGAAGGAGGAGCATTTTGGAATAGTAACAGAGAGGTAAATCCCATATCTAAAGCCGGTTGGTATTTTGGTAGAAAAAATATGAATAGAATTGTTTATTCATTAGGGGGGGATTATGCTAATGATAATCTTTCTGCTATTGTTAATGATTTAGTTGGTTCGATGGGCACGATTTTATCAATATTTAAAGGGCCTAACAAAGAATTGCGAGATAATAACTGTGCCCGTTATTTTAATCCAAAGAAGTCATGGATTCGCTTATTAAATCCTGCTAAGAGAAAATTAGGAGGAGGATTAAGAGTTAAAAAGATAGTGATGCATGACAATTGGGATGTGATGACCTCCCATCCGAATAATTCACTGTATAAGCAATTTTACGGACAAGAATATAATTATGATAATGATGATGGAACAACTAGTGGCGTAGCTACTTTTGAACCCAACAACAGTCATGAAAATCCATTGGTAATGCCATTTTACAGCAAAGATGATTATTTAGTGGCACCAAAGGAAATGAACTTTGTAGAAAAACCTTTTGGAGCTTCGTTTTTTCCTGCTCCTACGGTTACTTATGGACAAGTTACAGTAAGAAATCTTAGTAGAGATGGAATCTCTAAGCACGCTACCGGACATATCGTTAATAAATTTTATACATCTTATGATTTTCCGACAATAACTACTTTTACAGATTTAAAATCTCATTATGATAAATCTACTATTGCAGGCAGACTTTTAAATTTTAATGCAAGGAATTTTTTGACTATGTCTCAGGGATTTGTTATTGAAATAAATGATATGAATGGGAAACAAAAAAGTCAATGGGTTTACGCAGAAAACCAAGAAGCTCCTATTTCAGGGGTTGAATATGAATACAGCGTTAACAATCAACACTCTACACAATTAGAAAACACTTTACCCGTAATTGATAAAAATGGTAATATTTCGGAAAAATCTATAGGTGTTCAATATGATGTGATTAATGATTTTAGAGAAAGTTATTCTGAACAAAAAACATACGGAATAAATATCAATGTTGCCGGATTTTTAGCTGCTGTTTTCCCTGTTGTTGTTCCAACTCCATTACCTAAATATTCTAATCATAGAAATTTAGCGAGAGTCGCCACTACCACTAAGCTAGTCAAAAAATATGGAATTTTAACCAAGAAAACAGTTTATGATTTGGGTTCTTCCGTTTCAACTGAGAATTTGGCTTGGGATAAAAATACAGGTAGAGTTCTAGTTACCAAAACAAAAAATGAGTTTAACGATGCATATTATACCTTAAAATATCCTGCGTATTGGCACAAAGAATATTCAGGAATGATGGCTTCCACCAAAAACTTAAATCTCACAGGACAGTTAGAACCTGTTAGCGGTAGCAGTTCATTTAAACTTATCAATGCAACATCTGATAACTTGATACACGCAGGGGATGAATTAATAATATACATAAATGGTAATTATGAAAGAGTTTGGGTAATTGGTGATATAAATGCTCGTGCATCCAACATTACTTTAATGAATAGGCAAGGCGAAATTATTAATGACTGTCCCAATGGTGATAACTCAACGGTTGATACTATTGATTTTAAAATTGTTCGTTCCGGATATCGAAATCAACAAATGACGGATATGGCAAATATTACAACTATGGTCAATCCAATTTATGAGAACAATCATTTACGAAGTTCGATACCCGCTTTTAACACTAATAGGGACAAAATTGTAAACGCCGGTGCAGTTGAATTTTCTGATTTTTGGTCTGCTCAATGTGAAAATCATTTACCCTATTTTAAAGTAGATAAAAAAATATATAATGATAAAGATAATGTGGTTAATGAACAAGAGCTTTTGACTTTATTAGACAAATATAATATCAATCCTTATATTTATAATTTGAGAGGACAATGGAGGCCAAAGCGTTCATATACTTATTTGACTACAAGAGATAACCATAATTCTAATCCACGAACTTCAGGTTATTTTAAAAACTATAAACCTTTTTATAAAAAACAAACAAATTGGCCTATAGACAGAAATAAGTGGACTTTTACCAGTCAAGTTACTCAATATAGTCCTTATGGGATGGAAATTGAAGACCGTGATGCGTTAGGTCGTTATTCTTCTGCCCAATATGGCTATAAATATACCCTACCAACAGCTATAACTTCTAATGCCGAATACAAAGAAATGGGATTTGATGGTTTTGAAGATTATAGTGAAAATTTAACCAATGAACATTTTAATTTTCATGATGTGGTAGTCAATGATCCAAATGCAGAAATATCCGAGAAACATTCTCATACAGGGCAAAGAAGTATTAGGATTAAATCCGGTCAATCCATTATGTTAGAAAAACAGCTTAATAATTGTGAACCATTGGAAGTTCCTGATTGTCAAAGTGATAATGGTAAGGTAAAATTCCTTCCGGATAATTCCAAACCTGTTTTTGTATCGGCTTCCGGCGGAAAAATGCTTTCTATTCAAGGCGTATATACTTATAGAACTATAAGAACCAACTCTGTTTACTTTATTGTTCGTGGACAAAATGTATATTTTGTGCCGGACAAGTCCAATAAAAAGATTCCTACAGTATTAAAATTAGAATTGATTGATGATAACAATAAGGTAATAGGAGCAAAAGAATATCAAGTAAATATTTTGAAAAAATAAAATAATCCAGAAAAATTTACACTATGAAAAAGTCATTCTTTATAAATATTTTATTTATTTTATTTTCCTTATCGGCTCATAGCCAGATAAAGGATATTAACACGGAACAAGATTATCTGAAAAATTTTAGAAAAACACATATTCAAATTTTAGATAATAATTTTGAAAAAGCACTTATTAACTTAGGGTACGATGATAAAATTGATGGTTGGATAAGTACAGAAAATGCCAGTAAAATTACAAAATTAGATATATCTAATGCTAGAATTTCTGATTTATCCGGTATTGAACAATTTAAAAATTTAATATTCTTAAATTGTTCAAACAATAAGTTAGATATGCTCATACTTAGCAATTTACCAATATTGGAAACAATAAATTGTTCTCATAACAATTTGAAAGTTTTGGCTGTTGACAATGCTACCGGACTAAGAGATTTAAATTGTAGTTCAAATGAATTAACATACCTTAATTTATCAGATAATGAGCGTTTGGAAAATCTTATACTGGCAAAAAACAATTTGAAAATGTTGGTTTTAAAAAACAAAAACAATAACATTTTAACAAAAGTAGATTTAACCAAAAATCCAGATATTAAAAAAATAATAGTTGACGATGCCAACAAAGCTACAAAAAAACAAAAACCTTATAACAATTGGTTGATAGATAAAAATATATCTGAAAAAGTTTTTGAAATATCAAAAAATAGCAAAAACAATGCTACAACTTATGTGCCTGATGACAATTTTGAAGCATATCTCGAAGCTCATAATATGGGTAACGGAGTTGTAAACGACAATTATGTAAGTACAGCCAATATTGAAAATGTTATTCTATTAAATGTTTTTCAGCAAAATATTGCAGATTTGACAGGTATTGCAGATTTCACAGATTTACAAACTTTAATTTGTAATGAAAATCTATTAACAAGTTTGGATGTTAGCCACAATACTAGTTTGCAGCAGCTTTTGTGTTATAGTAACCAATTAACAAGTTTGGATGTTAGCCACAATACTAGTTTGCAGCAGCTTTTGTGTTATAGTAACCAATTAACAAGTTTGGATGTTAGCCACAATACTAGTTTGCAGCATCTTTCGTGTTATAGTAACCAATTAACAAGTTTGGATGTTAGCCACAATACTAGTTTGCAGCAGCTTGCGTGTGGTAGTAATCAATTAACAAGTTTGGATGTTAGCCACAATACTAGTTTGCAGCATCTTTCGTGTGGTAGTAATCAATTAACCAACTTAGATTTGCGAAATGGTAATAACACTAACTTCTTACATTTAGTTACTTTTAGTAATCCTGATTTACATTGTATTTTGGTTGATGATCCAAATGATTCAAATACACATGATGGGTGGGGGGTTGATCCGGAAATAAATTATACTAATAATCCAAGTGATTCTAATTGTGATTATCCTACCGGATGTGATGCAACAACAAATTTTTGGACTGATACCCCCTTCTTCTCCTTAGATGGAAATGTAACATTAAGATGGGAAAATCCAAATAATGGTGGGTATGGATGGGAAATAGCTTACAGAAGAATTTCTGCTTCGCAATTTAGCTTTGTAACCATCCCTGATTCTTCTGTTAATATATATACTGTTTCCAATTTGGTTTCTGATGGTTATCATTTTTTTATAAAAAAACTATGTGATGAAGAAAATAATTATTCTAATTGGATTGGACCTGTAGATGTAAAAGTTTCAAATGAGATAGAACCCTGCAGTAGTTGTAATTCATTCAGACCACAAATTGGCAAAAAATATATTTTGGATGCGTGGGTAAAAGAGATACATAAAGTTTCGCGACCCACTTATTCAGATAGTGAGGTAGAGGTAGTTTATTTAGATGATAATGAATCGGAAATTGGCAATACAGCCTTTGTCCCCAAAGGAAATATTATTGATGGCTGGCAACGAATAAATGGTATTTTTTCTATACCGCAAGGAACATCTTATATAGGGATAAAATTGGTTAATCATTTATCCAATGATGTTTATTTTGATGATATTAGGATTTATCCTTATAATTCCAATATGAAGAGTTATGTATATGATAATAATAAGAAATTGGTAGCCGAATTAGACGCCAACAACTATGCAACCTTCTATGAATATGATAATGAAGGCGGTTTGGTTCGTGTCAAAAAGGAGACTGAAAAAGGTATTTTTACGATACAAGAAACACGTTCATCTTATAAAAATGTTTATAATAATGGAAATTAAATGATATATCGAAATAATAAAATATTACTGACATTAACATTTTTGTTTGTTATTCATACTTATGTTTTTGCACAACACAAGCAAGTGGTTCAATTGCTAAAACAAGCATATGAATCCGGCAATAATTTTCAAGTTTCAGTGCATTACAATCTATATAAGGGCAATGAAACAAATCCGGTAGAATCTTATAATGGTATTTATTATAGAAAAGGACAATATATATATTCAAAAATAGGCAAGGTTGAAATTATTTCAACCCCTTCGTTTTATCTTAGAATAAACCCTGATCAAAAAGCAATACTTATCAGTGAATCTACACCCGAAAATGTTTCGCAATTGAATAATAGCTTGTTAGAATTGATGCAATATGTTGATGTTGATAAATTCTATGAACAGAATAATTCAATATATCTAAAATTAAAAGCAAAAAAAATTACACAACTTCCATTTAGCTCTATAGAATTGGTAATAAATAAACAAACACATTTATTAATTAAAGTTGAATATTATTATTTTACACAAATTAATTTTTCACAAGATGCCAAAAAAGCCGACTATGCTCAGCCAAGATTGGAAGTAATATACTCTAATTATAAGAACAAAAACATTGATATTCCTCGGTCTAAATTCAAATTATTTTCATTTGTAAGTTTTGACGGAAAGAAATATCATGGTTTAGGAAAATTCTCAGAGTATCAAATTATTAATCAAAGAAAACAAAAAAACAATAGATAACCAAAAAGACACTGCTATGTTACGTAAAATTATTTCTACAAATTTATTGATTACAAAACAATCATTAGTTTCAAAGCAAAAAAACAAATTATTTTTCTTGTTGCTTAATCTGATATTTATATTAAGTATTAAAGGACAAGACATAATTCATAATGGAAATACCTACGCAGGAAATACGGTATATTACACAACATCAGATCCAATAAATGTTGTTAAAAAACAATCTTTTGTTGAAATAGGCATATTGCACGATATACCACCTTTTGAATTTCAAAGTACCCATGTTACTTTAAAAGTTTATCCGGTAAATGAATACGGGGTATCGCAAAATGCTAATGAAGTTCAATTGGAAATAGTTAACGATCCTATTTCAAAACAACGAAGAGTAAAAGATAAAGCAGTGTATAAATCTTTTAGTTATGGGCTCAAAGCTACAGTTGCTGATATTTATTATAAAGATGAAAATGGTACAGTTACTCAGGGGAATCCAGGCAATGTATATATAAAAATTTGGGACAAGTCAGATATTGTTTATAAATTAAATGAACAAAACACAGTAGGTTTATCCATTAATTTAGATGGAAATACAAATGAAATAGTTTTTAAAAGATTAGGTAACATTGAAGGAGCAGTAGCGTATGATTTGGAATGGACGTGGGTTGATAATTATGATAAACCACATAATGGCACAATATTATTAAATGCCGACCAAATTCCATTGGACGAACGAGATTTTGAATTAAATAATACTCGTGTTCAAATCACTCAGGAAGAATATCGTATTGCAAATGTTTATAAAAATGGTTACATCGTTGCTCGTTTGCGTAGTGTCGGGCGATTTTTAAATGATCCGGATAAATTTAAATTTGGTAAATGGAATACGGGGCAAAATGCTAGTTTTGTTTCAAACTGGAATAATTATTTGGAGATAGAAACACCTCATGAGAATGACAATAAAAATTGGCAATTTAAAGCTTCGTTCGCCGAAGCGGGAAAGAAAAAAGAGATAGTCAATTATTTTGATGGAACTTTGCGTGAAAGGCAAATAGTTACTCGGATTAATACAGATAATAGAACTATTGTGGGAGAGAAAATTTATGATGCGCAAGGGCGCCCCGCAATAAATGTTTTGCCGGTACCTGCACAATTAAACAAAATGGTTTATCATGATAATTTTAATTTAAATACTTCCGGACAAATATATACCTATAGGGATTTTGACAAAGACGTTAGTGGAACTTGTGTTTCTTCAACATCAGGTATGAGTAATATTTCCGGTGCGAGTAAATATTATTCCTCAAATAATCATCCTCAGAATAATTGGCAAGATTACGTGCCCGTTGCCAATAATTTTCCTTTTTCGCAAATTGAATATACTTCTGATAATACGGGACGTATTAAAAGAAAAGGAGGTGTTGGTGAAACTTATCAGTTAGATAATGAACATGAAATGAAGTATTTTTATACGACCCCGACAACTCTTGAATTGCAAAGATTGTTTGGATATGGATTTGTTGGTGATGTTAGTCATTATAAGAAAAACATTGTCATTGACCCCAATAAGACCGTAAAAGTGAGTTATTTAGACCCGAAAGGTCATGTTATTGCCACAGCTTTAGCGGGTGATGCCGTAGGAAATTTATTGGCTTTAGATGATGTCAATGCTTCGAATAATGATCATGGTATCAGTCACAAAGAAATTACTACAAATATTTTAAATAACGTAGAAACAAGTTTGTTTGCCCCTCAAAACCTGAATGATTCTTATATTTCAACAAAAGAAATCATTCCCATTTCAGAAAGTACATATACGTTTAACTATCATTTAAAAACTGATAAAGGATTATTTACCCCATTTTCTCCCCCTTCCAATGATCATATTTGTGAATATTATCCTTATGTCTATGATATTACTTTAAGTGTAAAAAATTCATGTGGAGAAGAAAAACTTTTAGATTCTGCCGGTAATCCCTTAGTATATACGTGGGGGGATGTCAATGATTCAAATGCTAATCCCATCGATCAGACCATTAATACGAACTCTATTTTAAAAGTGGATAATCATACACTCATCAAAAAATTAAGTGTAAATCAAGATGCTTTGAATACCTTAGCTGACCGGTACATTAGTTCCTTTAAAGATTCTACAAGTCAGTGCTATATAAATCCAAATATGTTTGCCCCCAATGTATCTATATTAGGTTGTTCAGGAATATGTCACTTATGTTTGATTAATTTTGGAGTTGAACTTACTTTAAAAGATAACTCCGGAAATACCTATCATAATGCTGATTTTATAGGTGTACAAAATACTTTTGTATTACACCACCAAGCCTCCAATAACAGTGATATCAATGGACTTGATACCTTATACCCTGATTATGATTTTAATTATACAGATACAGATGGCGACGGAATTGCAGAGGAACTAACTTGGGATAAAACTAAAACTCCACCTTTGGATATGTTAACGGTAAAACGTCAAGAACTTTTATTAATTACCACCTTCAATGCACAAAACGGAATAACTTATGAATATAATTTTATAGTACAACAACAGAACTACGTTTTAAAAAAATTAAGAGAACATTTTGGCTTAAGCGATACCAATACAGATTTTAGTTATGATACTCAAGGACATTTGACTTATCCAACTAATAATCCTGCATATATAGCTTCAGAAATAGAAGGATTGGAAGCTACCTTTATCAATGAATTTATTGAAGCTACCAGTTCTTGTGAAAGTGATTGTAAAGATTTTCCTTTTACGTCCTGTGATATTGGTTATAGTTCTTTGAAAACTGATATGAGTTTGAGAGGACAATATGCTGATTATCCGGAGGATTTAGGACAAGGAAGTAACAATAACGTATCCGATGAACTCAGTATTCTCAATGAAAACAATCGATTACCTAATATATTTAATTTAAATCATGCTATTAATTGGAAGTACCCTGTAACTTACAGTGTTGATCAATCCGGAAATATTACTATTTCAAATGCACAATATTTGGATTCCAATGGACAAACTAGTTATATTACTGTAACATTTCATAATAATACCCCAACACCAGAAGTCTCTAACAATGCTCAAATAATGGATATAAATGATCCGGTAAATGGTAGTTCTTATACGTATTCAAGCAATAGCAATATTCCGGATGGCACTTATTTTATTTACCCCAATGATTTAAAAAATGTTTACGATTTTATACAAAATTGGGAAGAATCATGGGCAGAATCTCTCTTACCTTATCACCCTGAGTTTGCCTACTTGGTATATAGTCAGCATGTTTGTGATGAAGCTGAGGGAGCAGTGAAAATATATAATACTTCCAGTGGAAATATTGAAGAACACACTTTAAATTCCGATTCTTTTGACGACTATTTGAATAATCTGGAAACGTGGGAAGATGCTAAAAGATTTCTTACTAAAAATCGTTATGGGATTGGGACATTTAACGATATTTATACCTTTGACCCTTATTTTACAAATAGTTCAAGCATTGTAAATTATAATGCAGGTGGAGATCCTGTGTCAATTATAGAATATGCTACCAACACTCAATATGAAGGAGCTAAAAAGAATAATAGATTAAATATGTTAGAAGTAGCATATATGACAGTGAAGAACAATGGATTGACTAATTTTACTATTCCCTCCAATTTAGATTTTGATAATTTAAAGTATTATGCTACTTCCGAATCATTGAGAAATAGAATTTGGATAACCTATAAAAATTATTATTTGGGTTTAAAACAAAAAATTAAATATGTATTCTTAAACGATTATGCTCATTCAAAAGGTGCTTACAACGGTTGCATTGGAGGTGAACCGGGCAGCAATCACGATTACACCCATATTTTATATTTCAATGATAGTAATCCTAACCATTCGTTTCCAACCCATTATCAAGATATCCCTAATTACAATTCACATGCCAATTACACCTGTAATAATGCAGATTGGTCAGAAAAAGTTAAACGTTTTGTGCCGATTGATAATTTATATGATACCGACGAAGAAGCTACAAGCTTATGGGAATCCAATGATTATGAGCAGTATGTTTTAACCGGAGTATGTCCTTTGGCCCATGATATGGAATATTTCTTAGATGGATTGGTTAAAGATGATATAAGTTCAGGAACTACACCACCAAGTTTGCTGAATATTAAAAATTTATCAGGTGTAGTTTATAAAGGTCGTTATTTAACCGGAGATTTATTTGAAGCATTAGGTGGGCACATAAATGCACCAGAAAATTCAGTAACATTATCTACTCTTGTATCAGCTCAGACTTTGACAATAACTGTTTTCGGTGGAGATGGCAATTTACCCCCCATAACTCTAACTTTACCCAATGATTTTAGTTGGAGTAATTATAGTTTGGATAATAATAATAATACTTGGCACATAATTGGTTTTTCTCATGTTTATTTTCAAGAAAAAGTTAATGATATTTATAAATTTCAAATTTTAGCAACCATTGATCAAGTAAATTCACAAGGAGAACACCATATGATACAGAAGATTTTAAATGGTACTACTTTTGCGGCTATTGGTGAGTGTAATATTAATGGTTACGACCCTGAAAATCCCAATGATTTGGGTGATGGAGGTATCTATCATACAACCCCTTGTGGCTGTGATGCTTTAACATGTGACCAAGCATTTGTACAAATCTTAAATTTTGTATATGTAAATCATCAAATTTCTTCAACCCAAGAATATGATATGGCAAAAGTGGATAGCTTTTATGATACTTGTATTGATGATTTCTATGATATAACCTCAGAAGATACATTTGTTTGGACTGCATCGGGTAACAACCATTATACTTTAACCCTAAACGGTGAAACTATAATGGATCTTTATACAGACTCTACATTAAATATAAATGATAACAGATTATTTACTCATATTGAAATGTTACAACCCGGTTTACCTTCCGACGAAACTTATTCAGGAAACATAACCTATGTAAATACCGATAACAAAGTTGTTAATATTTCTTATAGTAAAAGTATATTTAATTGTAGTCCGGATAATACTAATTCCGGTGGCGACGGGTGTTTATCAGAAAAAACCATTTCGTTGTTTGAAAATTCTATTAAGGATATTTTCAATGATGCTATGAATGCCGGTTTAAATACTTCACCGAATATAACCCAGCCAACTTTATTGGATTTTAACCCTACTTCTCTTTTGCAATTTAAAGACAGTTATCAATTGGATGATAGAGCCAATGCCTATTTACAACATATGAATGTTTCCCATCCTTCCTATTTCGAGCAAAATAGTGAAGCAGGTTTTTTTACCGCTAATACATATCGTGGTCTTAATATATATTTTTATAAACCTAGATCCGACGGTGAACAATATTCTATAATTGAGATGGCTGCCCCAGAAGATTTAGAAACAATAATAAATTTAACTTACGAATATGTTCAGAATGACACAAACATTTACTTTGGCGTTAAATATAAAGATAAAAAAGGTAATATTAAACATGGAGATTTTTGGGTAATATTTTATCATAGTCCATACGGCGAATATAATATCTGCTGGATGGATCATTATAATGCTTTCAAAACGTCTTTTTGTAAATCAAGAAGTTCTTGCATTCCGGACAATACCATCAATTATATGCAAACAACGTTAGCTACTGTATTAAATGATGCGATTAATGGTAGTAGCTTTAACAACTCGTCGGCTTTGACAGACTATGTGCAAACTTTTAATTTTCCACAACCCGATTTTTCTACGCCTTATACTTCATTGGTTTCCAATACAGATTTAGTTATTTATTTCAATAAACACCTCTGCGATAAAAACACTTTTAAGTTTGTAACGAATATTTCTTGGGAAAACGTTCAAAGTGTCCAATCTTTAGATTTTGTTAGCAATACCAATTCGGATATTACTTTTAATATGCATTATACAGATACACAAGGAGCAAATAGTAGTGCAAATATTACTTTTATAGTTTATTTTGCCGGCAATGCCAAATGTGTAGATGCTATTTCACAAGATCCTTGTAATCTTTTTGGTGTGGACGTAGGCAACGACGAGCAAACCGATACCGGCTGCGATTGTATTCCGCAACCTGTAGCTCCTGTAAGTTGTAATGAGGCATATGAAATGTTTTTGCAAGGACTGGGTGTGGATATAAATAATCCTATTCTAAACGATTATGACGAAACAATTACAAATGTTGAGGGTTATTATTTACCCGAATACTATAATCCGCAAAATGGTGGTGAAAGCTATTTTTGTGATACCAATTTTGCTTACTCCGTTGATGACTATTTATATTATTTAGAAACTGTACTTCCTATAGGTGGTCGCCCTAGAAATTCAGATAATCCATTATTTATAACCATAGATGAGTTCGCCAGTACCTTTTTTAATCAAGGCTATGAACTGATGCATGATGTGATTGATGATTATGCTCAATATGTAGCTCATGTTGATGCAGTTAATAATGAAACTCTATATACTTGGAGAGAATATACAAACTATCAATTCAATCCTAATTACACTGTAAATGATGCTGTTTCACCGGATTTTCATACAACTTATGTTTCTGCATTTAAGGCATTACATCCTCAAATTTGTCCTCCGTTGGCTATACCTCCAAAAAATTTATCAGTACCTTTGGAAGATTTAACGCCTCCTTGTGAATTAATGGCTGAAAATATCGTAGGCGCTTATTCCAATGATGCGTATAATAATTATTTAGATTATTTAAGAGAACGTTTCATTAGAGAATATACAGAAAGTGCACTAGCAAATATTTCACAAGAGTCTCTTACCATGACACATTTTGATAGAGAATATCAATATATGTTGTATTACTATGACCAAGCCGGTAATTTAATACAAACCGTTCCGCCCGAAGGAGTCATCAGATTAACCGAACAACAAGTAAATGCTCATCAGGCTACAAATCATAAACTAAAAACCCAATACAGATACAATTCTTTAAATCAGCTTATTTGGTCTAAAACTCCTGATGCCGGTGTTTCTCGTTTTGCTTTTGATGCACTTGGACGTATTATTGCCTCACAAAATGACAAACAACTGGAAGAAGAAAAAAATGCTTTTAGCTACTCAAAATACGATGAGCTAGGCAGAGTCGTTGAAGCCGGACAGATGCATCTAAAAGGTGAAAAAACTTACATAGAAAACGGTAAACTTTTTGTCGAAGGACGTTTAATAGGGCAAATAAGTTATCAAAATGGTGATGTCGTGATTGATGAATTATATCAAGATTATCCCAACAAAATTGCAACATCCAAAGAACAAGTAACCGTATCTTTGTATGATGATATTTCTCAAATAGGAATAGATTCACCCATTTCAAACGATAATACCAGAAATAGGGTGGTAGCTGTTCTTTATTTCGATAATCTTAAACCGGGGCCTATCCCTTACAAAGAATACAACAATGCCATTTTCTACTCTTATGACATACACGGAAATGTAAAACAGATAGCAAATGTATTAAGAGATCCCGATTTAAAAATAAACGATGGTGAAATTGTTAAAATAGTTGATTATGAATATGATTTGATCAGTGGTAAGGTCAACAAGGTTACCTATCAAAAAGAGAAAAAAGACCAATTTATTCATAAATATACCTATGATGCCGACAATAGGATTGTAGATGTACAAACATCATCCGACGGTGTTATTTGGGAAAAAGATGCCGAATATAAATACTATGACCACGGTCCTTTGGCTCGTGTAGTTTTAGGCGATGATCAAGTGCAGGGTTTGGATTACATATATACTTTGCAAGGTTGGCTGAAAGCCGTGAATGGAGAATGGTTAAACCCCAAACGTGATATTGGAAAAGATGCTTTCAAAAACTATATTGGAAAAGATGCTTTTGCTTTTTCTTTGAATTATAATACAGAAGATTATCAAGCAAGATTTAATCAACAAGCAGATAATTTGGTTTATACGGATTCACATACAGGGACAGGACCTATCAATTCCAATAATTTGTATAATGGTAATATCAAAACAATGGTTACCTCATTATTAAACCTTAATGCTAACAATTTGTACCCAAGATTTAACAATTACAGATACGACCAACTAGATCGTATCAAGTCTATGGATGCATATCAAATGAAAGGATATAGTAGAGGAAATTATAGCTTAGCCGAACAATCAAACTACAGCTATGATAGAAATGGTAACCTGTTAAAATTAATGCGTAAAGCAAAAAGCAAAGGACATTCCGACCCTAGGGATATGGATTTGTTGAGTTATAAATACTACGATAATACCAATAGATTACAAATCGTTCATGATGAAGTTAAAAGTGGAATTTTCAAAAATGATATTGATAATCACAAAAACGATTATCGATATGACGCAATAGGAGAGTTAACTTCTGATATTGACGAAAAAATAAAAAATATTACTTGGACAGTAACCGGAAAAGTAAAAGCCATATATAAAAGCGATGGCACTGTCATTAGTTTTGTGTATGATGGTTTAGGAAATAGATTGGCAAAAAAAGTAACCAATGAAAAAGGACAAACCACAACATACTACGAACGCGATGCACAAGGCAATGTGTTAAGTGTATATGAATATGATAAAAACAAAAGTTATAATCACCCGATATTCAAACTCATAGAACAAGATATATATGGGGCTAAGCGTTTGGGATTGCAAAAACACGAAATTGTTTTAAACAATAAAAAAGAGCAAGTAAATAGCCATTATTTTGAACGGATTGTTGGCGACAAACAATACGAACTAACCAATCATTTGGGCAACGTATTAAGCGTAATAACCGACCGTAAGTTATATGACAAAGAACTCGATAGAATGAACCCCGATGTAATAGCCTACAACGACTACTTCCCATTCGGTATGTTAGTCCCCACAAGACACAACAATGCTAATATTTATCGTTACGGCTTCCAAGGACAAGAAAAAGACAACGAAATAAAAGG
>Ga0256841_1001550_pt1 | contig 19526 bp, 21 predicted proteins | sample 356308metaG_FD_185971 | JGI IMG/M metagenome (GOLD analysis project Ga0256841, IMG submission 185971) | Hydrothermal vent microbial communities from Mid Atlantic Ridge, Atlantic Ocean - 356-308 | ecosystem: Environmental > Aquatic > Marine > Hydrothermal vents | place: Atlantic Ocean: Mid... | reverse complement strand
CTGATGTGTCCGGCCTGGTGGAAGCCGCGCGCCATCAGCATGAGGCCGAGGGTGAGGCCGATCATGACCGGGAAGTCGCGTGTCAGCACGGCGCGTTCCACCGGGCCGGGCTGGATCAGCGCCGGCAGACCCAGCACCGCCAGCAGGTTGAACATGTTGGAGCCGATGACGTTGCCGATGGCGATGTCGTGCTCGCCCTTGCGGGCGCTGGCGATGGAAGCCGCCAGTTCCGGCAGGCTGGTGCCGAGCGCGACGATGGTGAGGCCGATGACCAGGTCGCTGACGCCGAGCCAGGTGGCCACGCCGACCGCGCCCCACACCAGCAGCCGCGAGGCGAACAGCAGCACCAGGATGCCTGCCAGCAGCCAGAACAGGGCCTGGCCGGTGGACAGGTCGGCGGGGATCTCGGCGGCGAATTCGGCCGCCATGGGGTCGACACCGCGGCGCGCCGACAGGCCCAGGTGCACCACCCAGGCCAGCATGGCCACCAGTCCGCCCATCAGCACCAGGCCATCGACCCGGTCCAGCGAACCGTCCAGCAGCAGCGCCAGCGCCGCCAGCGCCGTGATCAGCAGCATCGGCAGTTCGCGCCGCAGGGTCACGGAATGCACCTGCAGCGGCACGAGGAGTGCGGTGAGGCCGAGAATGAGGCCCACGTTGGCGATGTTGGATCCGACCGCGTTGCCGATGCCGAGTCCCGCGTTGCCGCTCCAGGCGGCCATGCCCGACACCAGCATCTCCGGCGCCGAGGTGCCGAAACCGACGATGGTCAGGCCGATGAGCAGGGGCGATACGCCGAGGTTGCGGGCGCTGGCGGCGGCGCCGATGACAAACCGGTCCGCCCCCCAGACGAGCAGCCCGAACCCCCCGATGATCGCTGCGACCTGCATCCACATAGGGCCGCTATGGTAGCCGTTTGCCGCCATCCCTGGGAAGCGGGGCGGCGGCGGACTGCCGGGCGCCGGGGTTCGTGGTAGAGTGGGGCGGCCATGGCCGACGTCGTTCCGTTCCGAAAACCCGAGCCCTCCGCGCGCCGCAAGGGCAATACCCTGTGCCGGCGCGGTTTCCACAAGTGGGAGCCGGTCGACACACCCTTCGATGTCAAGCAGGGCCGGCTGGTCACCCGCTACCGCTGCCGGCGCTGCGGGGCCGTGAAGACGGGCGCCGCTTGAACCCGTCTCGCCGACTACCCGTATAATGCAGCGCACACCCATCCGCGAGCCGGGCACGACCGACATGGACGCAGCACAACCGAACACCGAGACCGGCGACGACATCCTGGTGCGTATCCGCGACATGCACTTCTCGCGCGGCGAGCGGCGCATCTTCGACGGCGTGGATCTCGACATCCGGCGCGGCAAGGTGACCGCCATCATGGGGCCCAGCGGCACCGGCAAGACCACCCTGCTGCGCCTGATCGGCGGCCAGCTGGCGCCGGACCGCGGCAGCGTCCGGGTCGACGGCCTGGAGGTGCCCCGCCTGGGCCGCGCCGAACTGTACCGCCTGCGCCGGCGCATGGGCATGCTGTTCCAGTCCGGCGCCCTGCTCACTGACCTGAACGTGTTCGACAACGTCGCGTTCCCGCTGCGCGAGCACACCGACCTGCCGGAGGCCATGATCCGCGACCTGGTGCTGATCAAGCTGCAGGCGGTCGGGCTGCGCGGCGCCCGCGATCTCAGCCCGGCCGAACTGTCCGGCGGCATGGCGCGGCGCGTGGCCATGGCGCGGGCCATCGCCCTGGACCCCATGATGATCATGTACGACGAACCTTTCACCGGCCAGGATCCCATTTCCATGGGCGCGCTGGTGACCCTCATCCGGCGCCTCAACGATGCCCTGGGGCTGACCAGCATCATCGTCTCCCACGACGTGCAGGAGACGGCGTCCATCTCGGACCATGTCTACGTGATTTCGGAGGGCAGGGTCGTGGCCGGGGGCACGCCGGACGAGATCGAGCGTTCCGACTCGGCCTGGGTGCAGCAGTTCATGCGGGGGCTGCCGGACGGCCCGGTGCCCTTCCACTACCCGGCGCCGGACTATCGCCAGGATCTCCTCGACGGCGCGCAGGAGCCGCGGCCATGATCGACTGGTTGCGCAGCCTGGGCCGGGACGGCATCGCCGTGTTCGAAAAGATCGGCCGCGGCAACCTGTTTCTGCTCAGGACGCTGGCCGGCCTGCCCGAGGTGCTGGGCCGGCCGCGCCTGCTGCTGGCGCAGCTCTACTCGGTGGGCGTGCTGTCGCTGCTCATCATTCTGGTGTCGGGCCTGTTCGTGGGCATGGTGCTGGGCCTGCAGGGCTACAACACCCTGGTACAGTTCAAGGCCGAGGAATCGCTGGGCGTGGTGGTGTCGCTGTCGCTGGTTCGCGAGCTGGGGCCGGTGGTCACGGCGCTGCTGTTCGCCGGCCGCGCCGGTTCGGCGCTGACCGCCGAGATCGGCCTCATGAAGGCCACCGAACAGCTGTCCGGCATGGAAATGATGGCGGTGGATCCCATCCACCGCGTGGTGGCGCCACGCTTTCTGGCCGGCGTCCTGTCCATGCCGCTGCTGGCGGCCATCTTTTCGGCGGTGGGCGTGTACGGCGGCTGGTTCGTCGGCGTCGGCCTGCTGGGTGTGGACGACGGTGCCTACTGGTCGCAGATGCAGGCCAAGGTGGATCTCTACGACGACATCTGGAACGGCGTCATCAAGAGCATGGTCTTCGGCCTGGTGGTGACCTGGATCGCGGTGTTCGAGGGTTACGACGCCGTGCCGACCTCGGAAGGCGTCGGGCGCGCCACCACCCGCACCGTCGTGCACGGTGCGCTGGCCGTGCTGGGACTCGATTTCATACTGACCGCGCTTATGTTTGGAGACTAGCATGAGACAGAACAAGACAATGGAACTCATGGTCGGCCTGTTCGTGGCCGGCGGCGCAGCCGCACTGTTCGTGCTGGCCATGCAGGTGAGCAATCTCAGCCAGCTCAACCACGGCGACACCTACCGCGTAAGCGCGCAGTTCGAGAACGTCGGCGGCCTCAAGGTGCGCTCGCCGGTCAAGGTGTCGGGTGTGCGGGTGGGCCGGGTGTCGGCCATCGACTACGACATCGACCGCTACCAGGCGGTGGTCGAGATGCAGCTGGAGAAGAAATACGACAAGTTCCCGGAAGACACCTCGGCGAGCATCTTCACCGCCGGCCTGTTGGGTGAACAGTACATCGCACTGGAGCCGGGCGGCGCCGAGGACTACCTGAAGGACGGCTCGCAGATCGAGATCACCCAGTCGGCGCTGGTGCTGGAACAGCTGGTCGGCAAGTTCCTGTTCAACAAGGCCGCCGGGTCCAAGTAGGCGCATGGCGATGGCGCAGGCCGCGGATTTCGACAGCGATACCGGCGGGCGCCTGCGCCTGCGCGGGCGGCTCGACTTCACCAGCGTGGCGCCGCTGTGGCGGCGGCTGCGCTCGCACTGCGCCGACGCCGTGCAGGTCGATCTGGGCGGCGTGGAGTCGGCCGACAGCGCCGGCCTGGCCCTGCTCATCGCCTGCATGCGCGAAGCGGCACAGGCCGGCGCCTCGGTCCGCTTCCTCAACATGCCGCCGCAGCTGCTGGATATCGCGCGGCTGAGCGACCTGGACGAAATACTGCCGCTGGAGGGGTGACGGCCTCGTTCGTCGGGGCCTGTTTCCGGCACCCGGCGCGGAGTGGCCGACAGATTCCCGGGGGACCGCCCTTATGGTGAAATCGGGGTTCAGGTGGTTGCTGCTGGCCGCCGCGCTGGCGGCGGTCGGGGGGCTGGTTTACTACCTCAACCGGCCCCGGCCGGTGGCGGTGGTGGTGGCGGTGGTGTCGCGCGGGCCGGTGCAGGACACGGTCGCCAACACCCGGGCCGGGACGGTCAAGGCACAGCGGCGCGCCAGCCTGTCGCCGGCGGTGGGCGGGCAGATCCAGCAGCTGCCGGTGCGCAAGGGGGAGCGGGTCGAGGCCGGCCAGCTGTTGATGGAACTGTGGAACGACGACCTGCGCGCCCGGGTCGAGCTGGCGCGCGAGGAGCAGCGTTCGGCGGCGGCGCGGGCTCGCGAGGCCTGCGTGGTGGCCGCCGTGGCGCGACAGGATGCGCGGCGGCTGGAGAAGTTGTTCGAAAAGGGCGTGGCCTCGGACGAACAGCGCGACGACGCGGTCGGCCAGGCGCAGTCCAAGAGCGCGGCCTGCGAGGCGGCGCGGGCAAGAATCGCCGTCAGCAAGGCACGGGTCGCGGTGGCGCAGGCGGCGCTCGACAAGACGCGGCTGGTGGCTCCCTTCGCCGGCACCGTGGCGGAGATCAACGGTGAAGTCGGCGAGTTCGTGACGCCGTCGCCGATCGGCATCCCCACGCCGCCGGCCGTCGACCTGGTCGACCTGGAGCGTCTGTACGTGTCCGCGCCCATCGACGAAGTCGATGCCCCGGCCATCCGCGCCGGCATGACGGCGCGCATCTCCCTGGACGCCTTCCGCGACCGCCGCTTCGCCGGCCACGTCAGCCGCGTGGCGTCCTACGTCCTGGACCGCGAGAAGCAGGCGCGCACCGTCGAAGTGGAAGTCGATTTCGACGACCCGGCCGACAGCGCCGGCCTGCTGCCCGGCTACAGCGCCGACATCGAAGTGGTGCTGGCCGAGCGCCGCGACGTGCTGCGGGTGCCGACCGAGGCCGTGCTGGAGGGCAACCGGGTGCTGGTATTCGATGCCGCCGGGGGCCGCCTGCAGGCGCGCGACATCCACGTCGGCCTGCACAACTGGCAGTACACCGAGGTGCTGTCCGGTCTGCGGGCGGGCGACCGGGTGGTCACCTCGGTCGACCGGGAGGGCGTGCAGGCGGGGGCGCCGGCCGTGATCGAGAAGACCGCCGGCGCGGATGATTAGCCTGCAGCATATCCACCGCGACTTCCGGGTCGGCGACCAGATCGTCCACGCCCTGGACGACGTCGATCTCGATATCGCCGCCGGCGAGTACGTCTCCGTCATGGGACCGTCCGGTTCCGGCAAGTCGACCCTGCTCAACCTCATCGGCCTGCTCGACCGCGCCAGCGCAGGCCGCTACCTGCTGGAGGGCGAGGACGTCACCGTCCTGGACGACGACCGCCAGGCCTGGATACGCAACCGCCGCATCGGCTTCGTGTTCCAGGCTTTTCACCTGGTGCCGCGCCTGACCGCGGCCGAGAACGTCGAACTGCCGCTGCTGCTGGCCGGCGTGCCGCCCGCCGAGCGCGGCAAGCGCGCGGCGGCGGCGCTGCGGGCCATGGGCCTGTCCGACCGCGCCGGCCATCGTCCCGACCAGTTGTCGGGCGGCCAGCGCCAGCGCGTGGCCATCGCCCGCGCCACGGTCACCGAGCCGGCCGTGCTGCTGGCCGACGAGCCGACCGGCAACCTCGACCAGCACGCCGGCCAGGGCGTGATCGAAGTGCTGGAAGCGCTCAACGCCCGCGGCATCACGCTCATCGTGGTGACCCACGACAGCGCCATCGGTGGCCGCGCCCGGCGCCGGGTGCGAATGCTCGACGGCCGCATCGTGGCGGACGAGGCAGAGGCGGACCGTGCGCCTGCATAGCAGCGACGTGGTGCGCTTCGCCTGGGGCGCGCTGCGCGGCTACCCGACGCGCTCGGTGCTGATGCTGATCGCCATGGCCATCGGCGTGGCGGCGGTGGTGATGCTGACGGCGCTGGGGGAGGGCGCCCGCCGCTATGTCAGCAACGAGTTCGCCTCGCTGGGCACGCACCTGCTGATCGTCATCCCCGGCCGTTCCGAGACCGGCGGTGTATCGCCCGGCACCTTCATGGGCGAGACGCCGCGCGACCTGACCCTGGACGATGCGCGCAGTCTCACCCGCAGCCCCGGCGTGCGGCGCGTGGCCCCCATGATGGTGGGCTCGGCCAACGTCGGCTGGCGCGGCCGGGAGCGCGAGACCGTGGTGCTGGGCGGCACCCACGACATGCTCGCCATCCGCCACTGGCGCATGGCGCAGGGCCGCTTCCTGCCGCGCACCGATTTCGACCTGGCGACGCCGGTGTGCGTGATCGGCGCCACCATCCGCCGCGAGATATTCGGCGCCAGCCGCGCCCTGGGCAGCTGGCTGCGCATCGGCGACCGGCGCTTCCGCGTCATCGGCGTGCTGGCATCGGAAGGCCGTTCCATCGGCGTCGACGTGCAGGAAACGGTGATCATACCGGTGGCCTCGGCGCAGCAACTGTTCGACCGCGCCTCGTTGTTCCGCATCCTGGTGGAGGCCAGGAGCCGGGCCGACATGGAGCCGGCGCGGCGTTTCATCGTCGCCACCCTGCGCGAGCGCCACCAGGGTGAGGAAGATGTCACCGTCATCACCCAGGACGCGGTGCTGGCGACCTTCGACCGCATCCTCGGCGCGCTCACCTATGCCGTCGGCGGCATCGCCGCCATCAGCCTGGCGGTGGCCGGCATCCTGATCATGAACGTCATGCTGGTGGCGGTGTCGCAGCGCACCGCCGAGATCGGTCTGCTCAAGGCGCTCGGGGCCACGGCCCGGCAGATCCTGAGCCTCATCCTCGCCGAGGCGCTGCTGCTGTCCGCGGTCGGGGCCCTGACCGGCCTGCTGCTCGGCGAACTCGGCAGCCTGGCGGTGCGGCACGCCTTTCCGACGCTGCCCGCCTGGCCGCCGTGGTGGGCCGTGTCGGCGTCGGCGGGCGTGGCGCTGCTGACCGGCTTGTTGTTCAGCCTGCTGCCGGCCCGGCGCGCCGCGCGCCTGGACCCGGTGCTGGCGCTGTCGCGGCGCTGAGCGGCATGCGGGCAGCCGACTTCGTCCGTTTCGCAGCCGCCTCGCTGGCGGCGCGGCGGCTGCGCAGCGGGCTCACCGCGCTGGGCATAGCCGTCGGCATCGCCGCGGTGGTGGTGCTGACGTCCATCGGCGAGGGCGTGCACCACTTCGTGCTGGCCGAATTCACCCAGTTCGGCACCACGCTGGTGGCCATCAATCCCGGCCGAACCACCACCCACGGCATGTCGGTGGGCGTGTTCGGCACCGAGCGGCCGCTGACCATCCAGGACGCCGAGAGCCTCGAACGGCTGAGCTACGTGGAGGCCGTGGTGCCCTTCGTGCAGGGCAATGCCGAGGTCAAGGCGGGCAACCGGCGCCGCCGTACCTTCGTCTACGGCGCCGGCGCGCAGATGCCGAAGGCGTTTCGCATGGCGGTGCAGACCGGCAGCTTCCTGCCGGCCGACGATCCCACCGCGCCGCGCGCGCTGGCGGTGCTGGGCAGCAAATTGCGGCGCGAGCTGTTCGGCCGCGGCAACCCGCTCGGCCGCCGCATCACCGTCGGCGGCAGTCGCTACCGGGTGATCGGCGTCATGGCGCCCAAGGGCGTGGTGCTGGGCTTCGATCTCGACGACACGGTGTATATTCCGGCGGCGCGCGCGCTGGCGCTGTTCAACCGCAACAGCCTGTTCGAGATCGACGTCATGTACCGGCCCGGGGTGAAGGTGGAGCGGGTGGTGGAGGGCATACGGCGTACCCTGGTGGCGCGCCACGGCCGCGAGGATTTCACCATCACCACCCAGGAGCAGATGCTGGACGTACTCGGCTCGGTGCTCGACGTCCTGACCTTCGCGGTCGGCGCCATCGGCGGCATCTCGCTGCTGGTCGGCGCCATCGGCATCGTCACCATCATGACCATCGCCGTCAACGAGCGTACTGCCGAGATCGGCCTGCTGCGGGCGCTGGGGGCGCGCCGGGTGCAGGTGCTGGCCCTGTTCCTGGGCGAGGCGGTGGTGCTGGCGGCGCTCGGCGGTCTGGCCGGCCTGGCGCTGGGCCTCGGCCTGGCGCAGGGGCTGCACGCCGCGTTCCCCGGCCTGCCGGTGCACACGCCCTGGCGCTACGTGCTGCTGGCCGAGTCGCTGGCGGTGGTCATCGGCCTGGCCGCGGGGGTGCTGCCGGCGCGGCGTGCCGCGCGCCTGGACCCGGTCGCGGCGCTGCGCGCCGAATAGGCGGTGCCGCCGCTTTCCGGTATCATGCGGCCTTTCAGGATTACCGCGACTGGCAGACATATGCAGGCAGACGAACTCAGGCAGCGCATCGAGGCCGGCGTCCCCGACGCCGAGGTCAGCGTGAAGGGCGAGGGCGATCATTTCGAGGCGGACGTGGTCAGCGCCGCCTTCGAGGGCAAGTCCATGGTGCAGCAGCACCAGATGGTGTACGCCGCGCTGGGCGACCTGATGCAGAAGGAGATCCACGCCCTGGCGCTGCATACCTTCACGCCCGCGCAATGGGCGAAACGCATCCGCTAGGCATGACCGACTCGCTCACCATCGCGCTGTCCAAGGGCCGCATCTTCAAGGAGACGCTGCCGCTGCTGGCGCACGCCGGCGTCGAGCCGCTGGACGATCCCGAGACCAGCCGCAAGCTGATCCTGGACACCAATCGCGACGACGTGAAACTGGTCATCATCCGCGCCTCGGACGTGCCCACCTACGTGCAGTACGGCGCCGCCGATCTCGGCGTGGCCGGCAAGGACGTGCTCATGGAGCACGGCGGCGAAGGTGTCTACGAGCCGCTGGACCTGGAGATCGCCCGCTGCCGCCTGATGGTGGCCGGCCGGCGCGGCGCCGGTGAAGGGGGCGGGCGGCTGCGCATCGCCACCAAGTACGTCAACAGCACGCGCCGCCACTACGCCGCCCAGGGCCAGCAGGTGGAGATCATCAAGCTGTACGGCTCCATGGAGCTGGCGCCGCTGGTGGGATTGTCGGATCTCATCGTTGATGTGGTCGACACCGGCAACACGCTCAGGGCCAACGGCCTGGAGCCGCTGGAGCACATCGCCGACATCAGCTCGCGGCTGATCGTCAACCGCGCCGCCATGAAGCGCAAGCACGCGCGGGTGAAGGCGTTCCTGGCGCAGATGGCGGAGGCGGTGCAGGAGCGCCGGGGCCGGGCAGCCTGAGCATGGTGGAGCTGACGCGCCTGGACAGCGCCGCGGCGGATTTCCGCCGCCGGCTGGACGAGCTGCTGGCCTGGGAGCAGGCCGCCGACGCGGCTGTCGAGCAGACGGTGCGGGAGATCATCACCGACATCCGCGAACGCGGCGACGCCGCGCTGCTCGAGTACACCAACCGCTTCGACCGCATGAACGCCGCCTCCGTGGCGGAACTGGAACTCGTGCCGGGCCGCTTGCGGGAGGCGCTGGCGCGCATCGAGGGCGCGCGGCGCGAGGCGCTGGAACGGGCAGCCGACCGCATCCGCAGCTATGCCGAGCACCAGAAGCTGGCTTCCTGGACCTATACCGAGCCGGACGGCACGGTGCTGGGCCAGCAGGTGACACCGCTGGACCGCGTCGGCCTGTACGTCCCGGGCGGCAAGGCCGCCTACCCGTCCTCGGTGCTGATGAACGCGGTGCCGGCCAAGGTGGCGGGGGTGTCCGAACTCGTCATGGTGGTGCCGACGCCGGACGGCGTCAGCAACGATCTGGTGCTGGCCGCGGCCGCCATCGCCGGCGTCGATCGGGTATTCACCATCGGCGGCGCCCAGGCGGTGGCGGCGCTGGCGCACGGCACCGAGAGCATACCGCGGGTGGACAAGATCGTCGGCCCCGGCAACATCTACGTGGCCACCGCCAAGGGCATGGTGTTCGGCGCCGTCGGCATCGACATGATCGCAGGGCCGTCCGAGATCCTGGTGATCTGCGACGGGGGCACCGACCCGGACTGGATCGCCATGGACCTGTTCTCCCAGGCCGAGCACGACGAGGACGCCCAGGCCATCCTGGTCAGCCCCGACGCGGACTTCCTGGAGCGGGTGGCGGCCAGCGTCGGGCGGCTGCTGCCGACCCTGGAACGGGCCGACATCGCCGGCAGGTCGCTGGCCGCCCGCGGCGCCCTGATTCTGGCGCGCGACCTGGACGATGCCGCCGCCATCGCCAACCACATAGCGCCCGAACACCTGGAGCTTTCGGTGGAAGACCCGCAGGCCCTGGCGGCGAAGATCCGCCATGCCGGTGCCATCTTCATGGGCCGCTACACCGCCGAGGCGCTGGGCGACTATTGCGCCGGTCCCAACCACGTGCTGCCGACCTCGCGCACGGCGCGCTTCTCCTCGCCGCTGGGCGTGTACGACTTCCAGAAGCGCTCCAGCCTCATCCAGTGCTCCCCCGCGGGCGCCGCCGATCTCGGCCGCACCGCTTCCATCCTGGCCCGCGGCGAAGGGCTCACCGCCCACGCCCGCTCGGCCGAATACCGGGTGGAGGCCGACGAAAAGAAGGTGGAACCGGAATAGCCGCCAGGACGCCGGGGCGTCGGGAGAACCTCGCTCTGTCAGGGGCTGCACGCGAAGCGCGTGGGCCTGGAAAACAAGGGTTCCGGTTTTCCCCTCGCGTCCTTCGCGTCTTCGCGCCTTTGCGTTACAGTACAGCCACACCCGACAGGACCACCCCGTGACCGCGACGCCAGAACAACTCATCCGCGCCGAGATACGTGCCCTCACGGCTTACCACGTGCCCGACCCGGGCGGGTGCATCAAGCTCGACGCCATGGAGAATCCCTGGCCCTGGCCGGGCGAACTGACCGAACAGTGGCTGCAGATGCTGCGCGGGCTGGAGGTGAACCGCTACCCGGACCCGGCGGCGCGCGAGCTGACCGCCGTGCTGCGCGCTTTCCTGCACTTGCCGGACGGTATGCAGCTGGTGCTCGGCAACGGCTCCGACGAGCTCATCCAGATGATCCTGCTGGCGGTGGCGCGGCCCGATCGCGTGGTGCTGGCGCCGGAACCGACCTTTGTGATGTACCGCATGATCGCCGAGGTGGTCGGCATGCGCTATGCCGGCGTGCCGCTGGCTGAGGATTTCTCGCTGGACGCCGACGCCCTGTTCGCGGCCGTCGACCGGCACCGGCCGGCGGTAGTCTTTCTCGCCTACCCCAACAACCCGACCGGCAACCTGTTCGACGCCGGTGTCATGGAGGAACTGCTGCGGCGTGCGCCCGGGCTGGTGGTGGTCGATGAGGCCTACGCCCCTTTCACCGACGCCAGCTTTCTGCCGCGGCTGGGCGGGTTCGACAACCTGCTGGTGCTGCGCACGATGTCCAAGATGGGGCTGGCCGGCCTGCGCCTGGGCCTGCTGGCCGGCGACCCGCGCTGGCTGGGAGAGATCGACAAGACGCGGCTGCCCTACAATATCAACAGCCTGACCCAGGCCAGCGCCCGCTTTGCGCTCGAGCAGGCCGGGGTGCTGCAGGAACAGGCGCAGCGCATCCGTGCCGGGCGCGGGGAACTGGCGGCGCGGCTGGCCGGGCTGGCCGGCTTGCGGGTCTATCCCAGCGAGGCCAACTTCATCCTGTTCCGGACCCCGGCCGGCCAGGCCGGGCGTGTTTTCGAATGCCTGCGCGAACGAGGCCTCCTGATCAAGAACCTGTCCGGCGCCGGCGGGGCGCTGGCCGACTGCCTGCGGGTGACGGTGGGGACGCCGGCCGAGAACGCGGCGTTCGTGGAGGGGCTGACGGCGTGCCTGTCTTCGATGGGCGAGACGTGACACCGGACGGGGCGTTCCACCGAAACGCCGATCCGGTGGATAGGGTGGCGCGGGTCCGGATCCCTTCGTTCGAGCGGGATGTCCCACGCCGTTCCGCTCTGTTCGGGAGGCGGCCGCCGGACGGTTGTGGTGGGGTTCGTTGTGCCCACCCCACCCTGCGTGTTGGCGGGGGCGTTTTTGTTTTGGGAGAGCCGGGTTGAGATGGATTGACATGCTGTTGAGGGTGGGGGCGATGGCCTGGCTGGCGGGCCTGGCCGGTACGGTGCAGGCCGGGCCGGTGGTGGATGCGCGGCTGGCCTGGAGCGAACGCACCGAACTGGGTTCGCCCCTGTCGGGACGGGTGGCCGAGGTGCTGGTGGCGCCCGGCGATACCGTCGAGCCGGGTCAGCCGCTTCTGCGGCTGGACCGGCGCGCGCTGCTGGCGCGCCGCGAGGCGGCGCGGGCCCGGCTGGCGGCGGCCCGCCAGCGGCTGGCCGAAGCGGCGCGTGAGCGCGACCGCATTCAGGCACTCTTCGACCGCACCCTGTTGTCCGAACACGAACTGCAGGTGGCCCGCATCGATCACGCAGCGGCGCAGGCCGCCGAGCTCGGCGCCCGGGCCGAACTGGCCATTGTCGAGCAGCGCCTGGACGAGGCGGAACTGCGGGCGCCGTTCGAGGCGCTTATCCTGAGCGTGGCCGCGCGGGCCGGGCAGACGGTGGTGAACCGGCTGCAGGCGGCGCCACTGGTGGTGGTGGCGCGGACCGGCCGCATGCAGGCGCTGGCGTCGCTGCCGGCGGAACAGATCGCCACCCTGGCGACCGGGCAGGCGGTGCGGGTGATGGTCGGGAAGCAGGACTTCGAGGGCCGTATCCTCGACGCCGGCCTGGAGCCCGCCGGCAGCGACGGCCTGTACCTGCTGCGGGTGGAGTTCGACATCGGCCCGGAACAGGGTCTGCGGGCCGGCATGGCGGCCCGTATCGGCCTGCCATGAGCCGCTGCTGGCTGTGCCGCGTGCGCGGCCGGGTGCAGGGGGTCTGGTTTCGCGGCTCGACCCGCCGCGAGGCCGCGCGGCTCGGCGTCTGCGGTCATGCCGTCAACCTGCCGGACGGGTCCGTCGAAGTGCTGGCCTGCGGAGCGCCGCAAGCCGTGCAGGCCCTGCGCGAATGGCTGTGGAGCGGACCACCGGCGGCGCGTGTCGAGGACGTCCGTTGCGAAGCGGTGGACGTGGAGCCGCCGGCGGACTTCCGCATCGGCTGAACGCCGGGCCGGTGGCCGTTCATTGCGGCGCCGTGTCGGCAGGTTCCGGCAGGCGGCCTATGACGCCGGCACGGGCCAGGAACGCCAGCAGCTTGCGCGCCTGGCTGTCCAGGCGCGCCACGCTGGTATGAGTGGCGCCTTCGATCAGCAGCAGCTCCACATCCTTGTCGGGACAGGCGGCGTGGATGGTCCGGGCGTCCGCTGCCGGCACCGTGGTGTCGTGCGTGCCGTGTACCAGCAGCACCGGGCAGCCGGTGCGGCAGACGGTGTGCACGGGCGCGATGTCGTCGTAGCGGTAGCCGATCACCCACTCGATGTATCTCAGGATGGCGCCGGCCAGCAGTGCCGGCACGCCGCGGGCGCGCAGCTGGCGGCGCATCATGCTGGCGGGGTGGGCGAAGCTGGCAATGCTGATGACGGCGGCGATGTCGGTGCGCCGCGAGGCGGCCAGCAGCACGGCGCCGCCACCGACGGAGTGACCCAGCAGCACCCGTTTCCCGCAGCGTTCGCCCAGCTCCCGCGCGGCCCAGTCGACGGCGTGGCCGACGTCCTCGGCGAAGCGTGGCATGGAGGAAAAGCTGTCGGCGTCGCTGCGGCCGTGGTTGCGGGCGTCGATCAGCAGCACGTGCAGGCCGGCGTCGTGGAACAGCGGTGCCAGCGGCAGCATGTGGCCGGCGTTGCCGCCCCAGCCGTGCACGATCACAACCAGCGGCGCCGGCCGGTCGCGGGCGATCAGCCAGCCGAACAGGCGCCGGCCGCGCTCGGTGGGGATGGAGACTTCGCGGCAATCCAGCCCCAGGTCCGCCGGCGACTTCGTCTCCACCACCCGCGGCGCCCGGTACAGCCGGTGGATGAACCACACCGACAGCCCCGCCAGCATGGCGGGCACGGCAAACGCCACAACCCACCCCACCCACGTCATATCCGGAAACCGCCCCGCCCGGCGGGGAGTGGGGGACAGGGACCGGCGCCGCTCACGGCTGGCGGACGCCGATGGGCTGGATCCTGCCGCCGTCGATGCGCCGCTCCGGCGCCAGTACGGTATCGGCGGGCGGGTGGCTGTCGTCGGGGCGCGGATAGTCCAGTGTGTAGTGCAGGCCGCGGCTCTCCCTGCGCAGCTGCGCCGAACGGATGATGAGTTCCGCCACCTGCACCAGGTTGCGCAGCTCCAGCAGGTCGTTGGTGACGCGGAAGTTGCCGTAGTACTCCTGGATCTCGCCCTGCAGCAGCTCCACCCGCCGGCGCGCCCGCTGCAGGCGCTTGTCGGTGCGCACGATGCCGACGTAGTCCCACATGAAGCGACGCAGCTCGTCCCAGTTGTGGCTGACCACCACCTCTTCATCGGAATCGGTGACCCGGGATTCGTCCCATTCCGGCAGTTCGGGCGGCATGTCGGCGTCCGCCAGCCGGGCGCCGATATCGCGCGCCGCCGAGGCGGCGAACACCAGGCATTCCAGCAACGAGTTGCTGGCCATGCGGTTGGCGCCGTGCAGGCCGGTGCAGGCCGATTCGCCGATGGTGTAGAGGTTCTCCAGGTCGGTGCGGCCGCGCAGGTCGGTCTTGACGCCGCCGCAGGTGTAGTGGGCCGCCGGCACCACCGGGATGGGTTCCTTCGTCATGTCGATGCCCAGTTCCAGGCAGCGCGCGTGCACGGTGGGGAAATGCTCGCGGATGAAGGCGGCCGGCCTGTGGCTGATGTCCAGCAGCACGTGGTCGCAGCCGAGGCGCTTCATCTCGTGGTCGATGGCGCGCGCCACGATGTCGCGCGGCGCCAGTTCGCCGCGCGGGTCGAAGCGCTGCATGAAGGGGCGCCCGTCCGGCAGCAGCAGCTTGCCGCCCTCGCCGCGCACGGCCTCGGTGATGAGGAAGGATTTCGCCTGGGGATGGTACAGGCAGGTGGGATGGAACTGGTTGAACTCCAGGTTGGCGACGCGGCAGCCGGCGCGCCAGGCCATGGCGATGCCGTCGCCTGTGGCGGTGTCCGGGTTGCTGGTATAGAGGTAGACCTTGCTGGCGCCGCCGGTGGCCAGCACCACGAAACGGGCCTTGAACACCTCGACCCGGCCGCTGCCGCGGTCCAGCACGTAGGCGCCCAGGCAGCGGTCCAGCGCCCGGTGCAGGTGGCGGCTGGTGATCAGGTCCACGGCGATGTGGCGCTCGAACAGGTCGATGTTCTCGCGGCTGCGCACCTCTCCGACCAGGCTGGTCTCCACCGCCCGGCCGGTGGCGTCGGCGGCGTGGATGATGCGGCGGTGCCGGTGGCCGCCCTCACGGGTGAGGTGGAAGCCGGCGTTCTGCGTGCCCTCGTCGCGGGTGAAGGGGACGCCGAGGTCGATCAGCCACTGTACCGCCTCCGGACCGTGTTCGACGGTGAAGCGGACGGCTTCCGGGTCGCACAGGCCGGCGCCGGCGGCCATGGTGTCGGCGACGTGGGCCTCGATGGAGTCCTCGCGGTTGAGCACCGCCGAAATGCCGCCCTGGGCATAGAAGGTGTTGCCTTCCTGGACCGGTCCCTTGGACAGCACGCAGACCCGGGCCCGGGCCGGCAGGCGCAGGGCCAGGCTCAGCCCGGCGGCGCCGCTGCCGATGACAAGGACGTCGTACTGGTGCTGCGTATGCATCGCTTGTGGGCGGTTGTCAGGTCCGGTAAGGTTTGCGCCGCACGGGGTCGGGCTGGGATACTGAGTCTGAACCTTACCCCAAACAAATGATTCTGGCGAACTTTCCGGGCATTCGCCGGTCCCTATGTCCATGAGCGCTGTCCGGGAAATAAAGGGGGTGGCCCGGATGGGCGACCGCAACCTAGACGAGGAACTGGTCCGCAGGGTCCAGAAGGGCGAGAAGGCCGCGTTCGATATTCTGGTCAGGAAATACGAACACAAACTGGCCAACGTCGTCAGCCGCTACATCCACGACCCCAGCGAGGTGCTGGACGTCGTCCAGGAGGCTTTCATCAAGGCCTACCGGGCGCTGCCGAACTTCCGTGGTGACAGCGCCTTCTATACCTGGTTGTACCGCATCGCCATCAACACGGCCAAGAACCACCTGGTGGCGGCGGCGCGGCGGCCGCCGGCCGGTGACATCGATGCCCAGGATGCGGAACAATTCGAGGGTGCCCCCGGTCTGAAGGAATACGCCACCCCGGAGCGCATGGTGTTGCGCAACGAGTTGCAGAACACCATCCAGGCGGCCATCGACGAATTGCCGGACGATCTGCGCACGGCCATCGTGCTGCGCGAACTGGAAGGCCTGAGCTACGACGAGATCGCCAAGGCGATGGACTGCCCCATCGGCACGGTGCGATCGAGGATTTTCCGGGCCCGGGACGCGATCGATCAGCGTATCCGTCCCTTGCTCGACGAAACTGACGCAGGTGAACAATGATGACTGACGAAATCCGTGAACAGGTATCGGCGCTGGTCGACGACGAGCTGGACGACCTGGAACGGCCGCTGTTGCTCGGTCGCCTGCAGCGCGACGCCGGGCTGCGCGCCTGCCTGGGCCGCTACCAGTTGATCGGCGAGGTGATGCGCGGCGGCCACGCCCAGGTGGCCGGGCTGGGTATCGCCGCCCGCGTGCAGGCGGAGCTGGACGGCGAACCGGTTTCGACGCCGCCGCCGCAGGTCGCGGCCCGCCTGTGGAAGCCGTTGGCCGGACTGGCCATCGCCGCGTCGGTGGCGCTGGTCGCGGTGTTGTCGGTGCAGCGCGTGCACGCGCCGCAGCAGGCGACGCCGGCGCTGGCCTCCAGCCAGGCTCCCGATGGCGCTTTCGTGCGCGTCGACGATGGCCGGTGGAACCGCATCGAGCCGGCGGTCGAGCAGCGCATGAACCGTTACCTGGTCAATCACAACGAGTATGCCGCCAGCCGCAGCATGCCCGGGGTGATGCCCTATGTACGCATCGTGGGGTACGAAGGCCAGCAGTGAACCGTCACCCCGTCCGCACCCTGACCCTGTTCCTGTCGCTGTATGCGCTGGCGCCCGCCGCCGGCGCGGCGGCCGAGGCGCGCGCCTGGCTGAATCAGATGTCGCAGGCCCTGCAGGCGCTCGACTACACCGGCACCTTCGTCTACCAGCGCCAGGGCAGCCTGGAGGCGATGCGCATCGTGCACGCGGCCGACGACGGCGTCGAGCGCGAGAAGTTGTCGTCGCTGACCGGCCCCCTGCGGGAGGTGATCCGCGACAACCAGGTGGTCACCTGCATCCTCGGCGACCGGCGCGCGGTGATGGTCAGCAAGAGTCGTCCCCGTCAGCCCTTTCCAACCAGCTTCGCCCGTGATATCGGGGATCTGGAACAGTACTACCGCTTCGAGATGGGCGGGCGGGACCGGGTGGCCGGTCTCACCTGCCAGGTCATCGAGGTGCAGCCGCGCGATGTCTACCGCTATGGCCACCGCCTGTGCGTGGAGGTCGGCCGGCGCATGCTGCTGCGCTCGCAACTCACCGACGAACGCGGCCGCGTCATCGAGCAGGTCATGTTCACCGATATCGCCTTCCCTGAAGAGATCGACGAGGCCGAGCTGCGGCCCGATCTCGAACAGGCCGGGTTCACCTGGTCGCGCGAGTCCGAACACCAGCAGCCCGCGCCGCAAGCCGGTTCGCACCAGCACTGGAAGGTGGAACGGCTGCCGGCCGGTTTCATGATGACCGATCACAGCTGGCACCAGCTCGACAATCATGCGCCCGGCGTCGAACACTGGATGTACAGTGACGGCCTGGCCAGCGTCTCGGTGTATATCGAGAAGGCCCGGGACGCCGGCGAAGACTACCGCGGCATGTCGCGGCGGGGTGCCCTCAATGCCTTCGGCACCATGGTCAACGGCCACTACGTGACGGTGGTGGGCGAGGTGCCGCGCGCCACCGTCGAGATGATCGGGCGTTCCGTCCGCTACCAGCCCTGAGGACCGGAGCGTGATCGAGGAAGAGGCACGGGTGGTCGAGGTCGACGCCGGCGGCGTGTGGGTGGAGACGCAGCGGCGCTCCACCTGCTCGGGCTGCTCGGCGCGCAGCGGCTGCGGCACGGCGGCCCTGGCCAGCGCGCTGGGCAGGCGTCGCAATCGCGTGCACGCGCTGGCGGAGCCCGGCCTGCGTCCCGGCGACCGGGTCGTGATCGGTATCCGCGAACAGGCGCTGGTGCGCGGCTCGCTGGCGGTCTATACCGTGCCGCTGCTGGGGCTGCTGGCGGGTGCGGTGGCAGGCGAGTATATTGCCGGCCTCGGCCTGGTGGAAAATGCCGAGGCGGCCAGCATCTTTCTGGGCCTGTCCGGCCTGGGCGCAGGCCTGGCCTGGCTGCGTCGCTTCACGCGCCGTATCCGCGACGACCGTCGCTACCAGCCGGTGGTGCTGCGTCGTGCAGGTATCGCGACAACACTTTGAATAATCTGAAAATGTTGAAAGCCTACACAGGGAGTTTCGTTACCATGTACCGACGTATCACCGACAGCCTGGCCCCCTTTGCGCTGCTGGCCGGGCTGCTGTTCAGTACCGCCGCCCTGGCCGGCCGGCTGCCCGACTTTACCGACCTGGTCGAGGAAGTGAGCCCGGCGGTGGTCAACATCAGCACCATACAGAAGATCAAGACCGGCGGCATGAACCTGCCCGAGGGCATCGAGATCCCGGACCTGCCCGAGGGCAGCCCGTTCGGCGACCTGTTCAAGCACTTCTTCGGCGAAGGACAGGGCGGGGCGCCGGTCGAGCGCGACGCCCGCTCGCTGGGGTCCGGGTTCATCATTTCCCGTGACGGATACGTCATCACCAACAACCACGTGGTCAAGGACGCCGAGGAGATCATCGTGCGCCTGGAAGACCGGCGCGAGTTGCAGGCCAAGGTCATAGGCACCGACGAGCGCAGTGATATCGCCCTGCTCAAGATCGAGGCCGAGGACCTGCCCGTGGTTCACATCGGCCACGCCGACAAGCTCAAGGTCGGCGAATGGGTCCTGGCCATCGGTTCGCCCTTCGGCTTCGATCGTTCCGCCACCGCCGGCATCGTCAGCGCCAAGGGGCGCGCCCTGCCGCGCGAGAACTACGTGCCCTTCATCCAGACCGACGTCGCCATCAACCCCGGCAACTCGGGCGGCCCGCTGTTCAACATGGATGGCGAGGTGGTGGGCGTCAACTCGCAGATCTACAGCCGCACCGGCGGCTACATGGGGCTGTCGTTCGCCATTCCCATCGACGTGGCCATGGACGTGGTCGAGCAGCTCAAGACCCGCGGCAAGGTGGTGCGCGGCTGGCTGGGCGTGCTGATCCAGGACGTGACCCGCGACCTGGCCGAGTCCTTCGGCATGAAGAAGCCGGAGGGTGCGCTGGTGGCCAAGGTGCTGCCGGACAGCCCGGCCGCCAAGGCCGGCCTGCAGGTGGGTGACGTCATCGTCGCCTTCAACGGCAAGGAGATCGTGCAGTCCTCGGCCCTGCCGCCGGTGGTGGGCAGCACGCCGGTCGGCAAGCGCGTGCCGGTCAAGGTGATCCGCAACGGCCGCAAGCAGACCCTGTGGGTGGTGCTGGGCGAACTGCCGGAGAAGGTGGCCGAGATCGAGCGCGCCGGAGAGAGCGAGGTGGTGCAGAGCAACCGCATCGGCGCCAAGGTGGCCGATCTGACCGCCGAGCAGCGCAAGGAGCTGGAGCTGAAGGAAGGCGGCGTGCTGGTCGAGGAAGTCGGCCCCGGCGCCGCCGCCAAGGCCGGTATCCGCAGCGGCGACATCATCCTGCGCATCGACGGCAAGCCGGTCAAGGACGTCTCGAGTTTCGAGAAGCTGATCGACAAGCTGCCGGCCGGCAAGTCGGTGGCGGT
>Ga0256841_1001549_pt1 | contig 19527 bp, 20 predicted proteins | sample 356308metaG_FD_185971 | JGI IMG/M metagenome (GOLD analysis project Ga0256841, IMG submission 185971) | Hydrothermal vent microbial communities from Mid Atlantic Ridge, Atlantic Ocean - 356-308 | ecosystem: Environmental > Aquatic > Marine > Hydrothermal vents | place: Atlantic Ocean: Mid... | reverse complement strand
TCCCTTTCCGATGTCGTGAAGGAAAATTGCCCATATAAGAAGGTCTTTCCTTTCAATTTCTTTATATAACTCGTACATCTTTTTCTTTTCTGGAGTGTTTAATTCGTACAGGTTTTCAAGCATTTCAACAGCCTTTATAGCGTGGGCATCTGTTGTGTATTTGTGGTAGGCATCGTACTGGAAATGGCATCTCTGGAAGCCAAATTCCGGTATAAGACTGTCTAAAACAAAAAATTCCTGCATTTTTCTTAATGTTTTAGGGAGGTTGTTTACATTACTAAAAATTTCTCTGACTAATTTTTTCTGTTCAGGATTATCAATATTTTCCTTAACAAATTTTTGGTTTTTTCTTATTAAAAATTCTAAATTTGGTGAAAAATCTAAACTGTACTCTTTAAAGTATTTAAAAGCTTTTAATACATTTAAAGGATTAGATTCAAATTTTTCTTCATTTATAATATCTATTTCCGTTGTTGTTTTTATGAAAACATCATCTATTGGTTCGCAGTATTCGTATTCGTGGGTTTCCGTTAGGGCTTTAAGTATCCTTTTAGTTATTGTATTTATGGATTTTGCATTCAGATAGTAGAATTTCATCATATTTTCAACACTTTCTCTAATCTGGTCTTCATCAAAATCTTCTTCTGCATATCCTAATCTCTTTGCAACTTCTTCCTGTAATGGAAAAACTAAAACATCACATTTTTTATTACATATTAAATGCATCTGGTTTCTGATTTTTAAAATGAAATCGTAGGCTTTCATTAGTTCTCTGTACTCTTCATCTAAAATGATATTTTTCTCTACGAAGTAGTAATAGCTATCAACATCGTCTAAAACTTTTGCTATCCAGAAAACCTCGTGGAAATCTCTAAGTCCCCCTTCTCCTTCCTTAACGTGTGGTTCCATCATAAATATACTGCTACCTGTGCTTTTATATCTCATCTTTCTTGATTTTAATGTGGCATCAATGTAAGCCCTTCTTTTAGACTTTATCAATTTTTTAAATTCTTTATTTAAGTGGTTGTATATATCTTTATTTCCAAATATAAACCTTCCTTGAAGCAGTGATGTAGCAACGGTTAAATCTTCTTCTGCTAATTTTATAAATGTTTTAATATCCCTTGGTGAAAATCCAATATCAACTTTCATATCTAAAAGGGAATAGTAAAAGCTTTCAATTCCAGCTTTTAAGTTTTCTATATCGTCATCTTCAAAAACAAGGGAAATATCTATATCAGATTTAAAACACAGTTCCCTTCTTCCATAACCACCTAAAACAACAATTGTAACTTTTTCGTACTCTGGAAATGACAGTTCTGCAAGGGCTTTTATTGTTTCATCTGTAAGGTCTGAAAGCTCTGTGACACAGTCAAGTCCTTTTGCCCCTGCGTAATGTTTTTCTATTATTTCTTTTTTTCCTTCAAAATATTTATTTAATATTTCCTTTTTTGCGTCTATTTTTAATTTATCCATAAAAACATACACCTCTGCATTTGGTTTCTACATAATATATTTCAAAAATTTTAAAAGATAAACTGCCTATTTTTAATGATTATTGTTATTAAACATAGAGGCAAGTTTGTTTTGAAGAATGTTTGAAACTATTTCATTTGAAGTTTCAAGTGTTCTGTTCTTTATTTCATCTTTCAGTTCATTTTCTATCATCAGAAGTATTTTTTCTTTTATGCTGTCCCTTATAGATTCTGTAATAGAGTCCATGTTTTCTCTTATATCTGTCATTATGTCATTTATTATGTAATTTATTATGATTTCCTCAATTTTGTCCCTGTTTATAGAAAAAGATATATCAATGGAGCTTGTTGAAATCTTTTGTTTTGTTAAATCTGCAATTTTTAGTTTAATTTCTTCGTCAAAGGGCTTTTGTGTATTTTTTAATCCTTTATTTTCTTTGGTTTTGGAGGTTATTTCTTTTTCCTCTTTATTGCAGGTTTCTCCATTTTTTTCCTTGAAGTTTTCAAAACTATGGACTGCTTTGTCTATCTCTTTTTCAAGTAATTTTTTTTCTGGATAAACAAATTTATTCAGGTCTTTTATAAACTGGGCAACTTCATCTGGAATAAGATATACAGATATATTTTCATCAAAACCATTTTTGTCTAACGGATATTTTTTAGAAGTTAATATAAAAATTTTCTTTCCTTTTTCTTTTTCAAGAAGAATTGTTATATCCTCTTTCGCAAATTTATTATTACAGGCGTCGTATATTATCAAGTCAGAATCTTTCGTTCCTTTATCCTTTAACATATGGATAGTATCTGGATAAAATTTTAACTCCTTAACATTTTTTAACTGCTCAGATATAAGATTTTCTGCTTTTTTATTACAGGTAACCACGCTTATTTTTTGCATTTTGCTTTCCCCTTTTAATTATATTTTCTAACTTTTCTCATAATTTTTATACAGGATTAGTAATATTTTTATGTAAACTATTAATACTTTATCGGAGGAATGTGTATGGAAGATTACACTAAAGAGCAATTAGAGCAAATGGTGAAAGAGGGGAAATCTTTAAAAGGAATAGATTTAAGTTTTGCAGAACTTCAAGGTATAGATTTGTCAGGTGCAGATTTATCAGATGCCACATTTACTGGTGCAGATTTATCAGGTGCAAACCTTGAAGGTGCTAATTTAGAAAATGCGTTTATTGCTGATGCAAATTTCAATAAAGCTAATTTTAAAAATGCCAATCTTTCAAGGGCTGTTTTACAGAGGGTTAATTTAAGAGAAGCAAATTTTGAAGGGGCAAATCTTTTTAGAGCCCAGATTTTAGTATGTGATGCTCCAAACGCCAATTTTAACAAGGCAAATATGGTAAACATAAGAATGGAAGATTCAAACTTACCTAATTCTTCTTTTGATGAAGCTGATATTAGTTATTCAAACTTAAGAGGTGCAGATTTACAAAAATCAAGTTTTATAAGAACAAAATTCAGCCATACAGACCTTAGAAAAGCAAGACTTGCAGGGATATGGTTTGAAAATGTAGAAGCTGACGAAGTTTTGGTTTACGGGAAAAAGCCCTGGTTAGAAGGAAGTAAAGCTGATGTCCCTTATGATAAAATACTTCCAAGTAATTACGACGATTAAGGAAAAATTATGAATTTATCAAATATTATACTGGCAGTGATTGTTGTTGCTGCCATTCTCTTTATTTTGTATCAAAAAGGTTATATTCTTGCAGATTTTAAAAATATTTCACCTGAAGAAGCATACCAGATGATAAAAAAAGATAAAAAAGATATAATTATCATTGATGTTAGAACACCTTCAGAAGTAAAAGCTGAAGGTAAGATTCCTAACTCAATTTTAATTCCTTTAGGAAATTTAGGGGAAGGAATTTCAGAAATTCAAAACTACAGGGATAAAAAAATAATAGTTTACTGCCGTTCAGGAAATAGGAGTGCATCTGCTTCAAGAATCTTAACATCTCTCGGTTTCAAAAATGTTTATAACCTTCAGGGTGGTATTAATAAGTGGAAAAAAGAAGGTCTACCTGTCAAATAAAAATTCAAATCTAAAATGTTAAAAAATCTTAACAAAATATTAATAAATTTTTAAAAAAATTCCTCTAATATTTCTTCAAAAGAAAATCGTTGGAGGAATTGTATGAAAAAAAGCCTGTTATTATTAGCTGTTATTGGAACTGTTGGAATCTCACAGGGAGATGAAACAAAAAACCCTTTAGAAAATCTAAAGGAAGAATTAAAAAAGCACATTACAGTAATAAATCAAAAATCACCGGAATTTTTATTAGGCAAAGAAACACATCCAAATTTAAAAATTAGAGCATTTGACAATCCAGATATGTATATAAAACTTGGAATAAGACTTCAGGGAACATTTGAAAACTACAAAAAAGATTATGCAGACCCAACAAAAGAAGATATCAATACGTGGGATGCATACTTAAGGAGAACAAGATTTGAAATCAGTGCAGGATTTTCTAAGCATGTATCTTTTACAATGGATATTAGAAACGACAAAGCAAACTATCAAGATAAAGGAGAACAGAAGTTTAACGTTGGTGATGCTTACTTAAAAATCAAGAAACCATTTGAAAAATACGGTTCTTTAATAAATTTCAAACTTTATAGAGGAAAAATTGATGTTTCCCGTACAGAAACTGTAAAATCTGCATATGTGATTCATTATGACCGTCCACATGTTGCAGATGAAGCAGCCCAATTCATATCACATAACCGTCGTGCAACAAATGCTCAAATTTATGGGAACTGGCATAAAAAAGTCCATTACCAGTTGGCTTTTGGAGATGCTGTTTACTCTGGAAAATTTAAAGATGCTAAATCTTATAAAGACCTAAAGTCTAAAGGTGGGAAGATAATAGAACAGGATTACTTTTACGGTGGAAAAGTTTTCATTTCTCCGTTTAAAGGGTGGGAAGAAACAAAAAGGACAGAAACATACTTTGGTAAAGGGAAACATTTTGAAGTAGGGATAGGATACTGGAAAGTTCCTAAGATAAAGTACGAAGACCCTTCAAATAACATCCACGAAATAGATAGAACATTAATTAATTATGAAATGTCAGCCCATTATAAAGGTTTCTTTGTTCAGGCTGAATATTTTGATTTTGATGGGGTTATAAAAGACTGGACTTCTAATGAAGTTGGAAAGTCAAAAGGCTGGTATATTACCGGTGAATATGTTATTCCACAGGCTTACTACTTAGCACCATTTGTAAGGTATGAAAAATGGGATAGATGGGACGGGGTAGGAGATTATGAACTTAAATCTACAATTTTTGGATTTAACTGGTATTTAAGGGGTAATACAACAAAATTAGGGTTGTCTTATCAGCAGGATGATTACGGGGTAGATATAGGAGATTACAAAATAAAAAGGGTAAAACTAACTACACAATGGTTTTTCTAAAACTTAATAAAAATTTAACATTTAATATTTAAAATTTTATAAAAAGGAGGAAAAGATGAAAAAAACTTTGTTAGCAGTTGCAGTAATGGGAGCTTTTGGATTTTCACATGCACAGGAGATTGAAAACCCTTTAGTAAAGAAACTTTATGAAAAAGGGGTGATAACAAAAGAAGAGGCGGTTGAACTTGATGAAAAGCTTTACAACAAAGAAGAAGAAAGCGTAAAAGCAGATGTTAGAATTGAAAAAGAAGCAGTAAAAGCTGGAGAAGAGGTTAAAAAGCTAAAGAAGAAATTAAAGAAAATCAGTCCTATAAAATCAAAAGCTAAGTGGTTTAAATTTGATGGTGTTGCTTATCTTGGATACACTTTCACAGACAGAAAGTACGGTGGAGATGGTGGAGATTTTGAAATAAGAAGGGGATATTCAGTATTAAAAGCTTACTTTAATGATAAAGATTACTTTAGAGTTACACTTGACGTTTCAAACAAACCCCACAAACCGGGAAAAAACGAAGGAAATGAATTAGATGTAAAATTCAAACACCTTTACCTTTACAAAGATTTATCAAAATTAATTCCACATACAGGGGTTGAACTTGGATTAGTACATACACCTTGGCTTGATTTTGAAGAGCATTCTGGATGGTGGTACAGGTCAATTTCTAAAACATTTTATGAATCTTCAGATGGTGCCCACATGCTCCCTTCAGCAGATTTAGGTGTAGATTTCAAAACAAAAACAGAGCATTTTTCAGCAGAATATGGAATATTTAATGGGGAAGGATATGACCATATCAGAAGACAGGACAAAGGGGATAAACCTTACAATGTTTCTTTAGAAGGTAGATTTACATGGCATATTTTTGGTGGTGGTACATTAAGGTACATAAGAGGTTCTGGAAAAGTTCCTAAACTAAACCCAAGAAAAGACACTTATACAAATATATCTCTCCATGTAGTTGACAGTATAAACCACAGAGGTGCAAATAACGATTTAAATATTTATCAATTCCACGTTGTTTACAATCAACCTCTCTTCCTTATTGCAGGTCAGTACATAAAAAGCCACTGGATAAATTCAAATGAAGCAACAGGTAAAGGATATTCGTTTAACTTTGAGTTAAGACCAACTTCAGACAGAAAGATTTCACTTTTTGGAAGGTACGATTACTGGAAACCAGAAAATCCACAGGATTTAAAATCTGGAAGCAGTGTAGTTGGTTCATGGGAAAAAAGAAATCAGTACATTTACGGAATAGCATACAAGTATAATAAATATGTAACATTTATTCTTAACGGAATAACTGCTGATTATGACGAAACTTTAACTTCTTTACCAAAAGTAAGTAAAGATTACACAAAATATATGATTACAGCAGATGTTGAGTTCTAATTATAAAAGTATAAAAAGGAGGAAAAGATGAAAAAAATAGTAGCAGGACTAATTTCAGCAGGAGTATTAATCGGGTCTTCAGTCTTCGCTGGAGAAACTATAAACGGAGCTGGGGCAACATTCCCATATCCAGTTTATGCAGCCTGGGCTTACCAGTACTACAAAGAAACAGGTGTTAAGTTAAACTACCAGTCTATTGGTTCTGGTGGAGGAGTTAGACAGATAAAAAATAGAACAGTTGACTTTGGGGCTTCTGATGCACCTTTAACTCCTCAAAAACTTGATGAGTACAATCTCTACCAATACCCAGCTATTATTGGTGGTGTTGTTCCAGTTGTAAACATACCAGGAATAAGGTCAGGTAAAATTAAATTAGACTCGGAAGCTGTATGTCATATCTTCCTTGGAGAAATAAAATACTGGGATAATCCACACATAAAAGAGATGAACCCTGATATTAAACTCCCACACAAACCAATAAAAGTTGTTCACCGTTCTGATGGTTCTGGAACAACTGCTATTTTTACAACTTATCTTTCAGGGGCATGTCCTGAATGGAAAGAAAAAGTTGGAGCTGGAAAAGCTGTTAAATGGCCAGTTGGAATTGGTGGAAAAGGAAATGAAGGTGTGGCAAATTACGTGAAAAGATTAAGATACTCAATTGGATATGTTGAGTTTGCCTATGCAATCCAAAATAAACTTTCTTACTCTTTACTAAAAAACCCAGCAGGGAAATTTGTTGCCCCTTCTATAGAAACGTTTAAAGCTGCAGGAGCAACTGCAAACTTTGACCCTAAAAAACATTTTTATCTCTGGATGGTTAACGCACCAGGTAAAAATGCATGGCCAATAGCTGGAGCTTCTTTTATCCTTGAAGCAAGGGAAAAACCATCTGTAAATAAAAAAGTGAATAAATTTTACAAATGGGCTTTTGAAAATGGAGATAAAATAGCCGTAAGTCTACATTATGTTCCTTTACCAAAAGAGTTAAAAGAAAAGATTTATAAATACTGGAAAGACAACGGAATTTATCCTGAACAATAACAAATTTAAAAAGCTGCTGCTAAACCTACAATTTTCAAGGGGGCTTATTTAAGCCCTCTTTTTGTTATAATAGATTTAAACCTTAAAAAGAGGTAAAAAAGTCAGATATGAAAAAGTTTTTAAAACTTCCTTTTGCAGATATTATTTTTGCCCTGATTTCATTTTCAGCTGCATTTACAGTACTTACATTAATTTTCTCAACAATTCTGGTTTTATATAATGAGTCATCACTTGCTATCCATAAATTCGGGATACTTAACTTTTTATTTACTGTAGACTGGGACCCTGTTCAGGAGATATTTGGTGCTGCCTCTTCCCTTTACGGAACTTTTGTAACAACTGTTCTTTCCTTGCTAATAGCAATCCCTATCTCTATTGGAATAGCTATATTCCTCAGTGAGATATCCCCCCATATAATGAAAACACCAGTAGGCATAGCAATTGAAATGCTTGCAGCTATACCAAGTATTATATACGGTATGTGGGGTTTATTTACCCTTGCTCCGATTATGGCTAATTATATAGAACCAGCTTTACAAAAAGTTTTTGGGGATATTCCTGTTATAGGTAAGTTATTTGAAGGAACACCTATGGGAATAGACCTTTTTACTGCCAGTATTATACTGAGTATAATGATTACTCCTTTTATCGCCAGTGTATCAAGGGATTCTTTTAATCTTACACCTAATGTTGTTAAAGAATCTGCTTATGCCCTTGGTGCAACCCACTGGGAAGTAATCAGAGATATAGTTATACCTTATGCAAAATTAGGAGTTTACGGTGGAATTGTGCTTGCATTAGGTAGGGCACTTGGAGAAACAATGGCAGTTGCTTTTGTTTTAGGAAATAACCACCAGATTACCCCTTCACTTTTTGAAGCAGCTGCAACTATAACAGTTACACTTGCAAATGAATTTACAGAAGCAGATACAGATATTTACCTTTCCTCTTTATTTTACCTTGCATTAATACTTTTTGTTCTCAGTTTTGTCATTTTAGCTGCTGCAAAATTTTTCTTACTTAAAGCTGAAAAAGGATACTCAAGATGATTTATAACCCTAATGTTGTAAAAAGAAGAAAAATAAGAGGCTATATAGCATTATTACTTTCAACATTTGCCGCTGGTTTAGGTTTGTTCTGGTTAGGTTTTATTCTTTTTGATGTGTTAAGACATGGAATGTCTGCTATAAATTTGGATTTGTTTTTAGAAGACCCTGCTCCACCAGGTGTTCCCGGTGGTGGTCTTAGAAATGCCTTTGTTGGTCAGTTATTGATAACATTTTTTGCAACTATTATCGGTGTTCCTATTGGATTATTAGCTGGAACTTTTATTGCAGAATATGCAAGGGGAACAAGATTTGCAAAAATAGTTTCTATACTTTCTGATATTATGGTTAGTGTTCCTTCAATTGTTGTAGGTACTTTTATTTATGCAATTATGGTTATGCCAGTAGGGCATTTTAATGGTTGGGCTGGTGCTGCTGCCCTTGCATTTATAATGATACCTGTTGTCCTTAGAACTACTGAAGATATGCTTTCACTTGTTCCGTGGACTTTGAGGGAAGCAGCCTTTGCTTTAGGAGCTTCTTATTTTAAAGTTATAAAAGATATTGTTTACAGGGCTGCTATCACAGGAATATTAACAGGTGTAATCCTTTCTATTGCAAGGGTTGCTGGGGAAACTGCACCTTTACTTTTTACATCGTTTAATAACTCATTTTTTACCCTTAATATGAATGAACCGATGTCATCTCTTACTGTTACTATATTTGTTTATGCTATGGGACCTTATGAAGACTGGCATGAAAAGGCGTGGGCTGCTGCATTTATTATTACATTTTTCATACTGATTGTTACAATATTTTCCCGTTCTATTATTTACTGGAAATACAAGAGTAAAAGCTAAAAGTTACAGGAGGAAATTAGTTTATGTCTGAAAATTTAAAAATGCAGGTTAAGGATTTTTATTTCTATTATGCTGGAAGTAAAGAACCTGCTTTGAAAAATATAAATATGCCTGTTTACGAAAAACAGGTTACTGCATTAATAGGGCCTTCTGGATGTGGAAAAACAACACTTTTACGTTCATTTAACAGAATGCACGACCTTTACCATGGAAACAGATACAAAGGGGAAATTCTCTTAGATGGGGAAAACATACTTACAGATAAAATGGATTTGATAGAACTCCGTTCAAAAGTTGGTATGGTTTTCCAGAAACCTACACCTTTCCCTATGAATATTTTTGATAATATTGCCTATGGGTTAAGGTTAAGGGGTATAAAAAATAAATCAGAACTTCAGGACAGGGTAGAAAAGGCTTTAAAACAAGCTGCCCTATGGGATGAGGTTAATGACAGATTAAATGAACCTGCTTCAGGATTATCAGGTGGTCAGCAACAGAGACTTGTTATTGCAAGGGCACTGGCAGTTGAACCAGAAGTTTTACTTTTTGATGAACCAACTTCAGCCCTTGACCCAATATCTACAGCAAAAATAGAAGAGTTAGTTGTTCAGCTTAGGGAAACTGTAACTATTGTTATAGTTACCCATAACATGCAGCAGGCTGCAAGGGTATCAGACTATACTGCTTTTATGTATTTAGGAGAACTTATTGAATTTGATAAAACTGATATTATATTTACTTCACCTAAAAAAGAACTTACTGAAAAATATATAAGTGGAAAGTTTGGATAAAAGGAGAAAGGAATGTTAATAAAACCTAAATTAGAAGAAATTAGAGATAGATTAATTCTTATGGCAGATTTAGCTTCCCAGATGGTAGAAAATGCAGTGGAAGCAATAGTTCAGCACGACCCTAAATATTTAAGTGTAGTTGATGAATTAGAAGATAAAGTTGACCAGATGGAAGTAGAAAATGAATCTTTAATTATAACAACAATTGCAAGATACCAGCCAGAAGCAAAGTACTTGAGAATGCTTGTTATGGATTTATTTGTAAATAGAGATTTAGAAAGGATTGGAGACCACGCTGAAAATATAAAGGAAAATGCAGAAAGGATATTAAAAAAGCCAAAATTGAAAGAATATGTAGATTTACCAATAATGACAGAAATTACACTGGATATGCTAAAAGATGCTATTAAATCTTTATCAGAATTGGATACTGAACTTGCAAGGAGTGTTATTGCAAGGGACGATAAGGTTGATGCTTTGCAAGACCAGATAATAAGGGAACTTTATACTTATATGGTAGAAGACCCAAGGAATATAAAAGTTGCACTAAGGTTGATAACTGTAACAAATAACCTTGAAAGAATTGCAGATTTATCTACAAATTTAGCAGAAGAAGTTATTTATATGAAAGAAGGTAAAATGTTAAGACATCAAGAATTAGATGAACCTGCCAGTTGAGATTGTTTGTAGTTTTTATAAATAGAGTTTAGAATACCGTTTATAAACTTTATACTTTCTTTTGAGGAAAGGTAGCAGTTTGTAAGGTCTAAAATATCAATAAAAATTCTACCTTTTGCTTTGACAGGTTCAAATAATAGTTCGTAAGTCCCAAGTCTAAGCAAAGCTTTTTCTGGATATCCTAACCTTTCAAGTCTCCAGTTTTTTAAATTTTTAGATATAATTTCGTCTATTTCTTTGGTATGGTTTTTTAGATTTTTTATAATTTCATTTGAATATTCAACAGTTTTTGGAGATAACTGACCTTTTAACCTGTTTAAATACTCCAAATACACATCTTCAATACTTTTCCCAGTTATGTCTGATGTGTATAACACTCTAAAGACTAATTCCCTTGCCCTTTTTTTATATTTACTCATAAATCATCCTATATTTTTTAATACATTAACCATCTCAATTGCTGAAAGGGCAGCATCAAAACCTTTATTTCCCATTTTTGTTCCAGCCCTTTCTACTGCCTGTTCTATTGTATCTGTTGTAAGAACACCAAATGATATTGGAATTTCTGTTTCTAAAGAAACTGTAGCTATTCCTTTTGAAACTTCGTTGGCAACGTAATCAAAATGTGGTGTTGAACCTCTAATAACAGCACCTAAACATATGACTGCATCGTAATCTCCAGTTTTTGCTAACTTTTTAGCTGTTAATGGAATCTCAAATGAACCGGGAACCCTTACAACAGTTATATTTTTTTCCTCTCCACCGTGTCTTAATATACAGTCTACGGCACCTTCCAATAGTTTTTCTGTTATTAAACTGTTAAATCTTCCTACTACTATACCGAATTTTATATCTTCTGCCGATAAATTTCCCTCAATATTTCTCAATTTAACCCTCTTATTTCAAAATATCTTTTATGTTTACATCGTCTGAAAATGGGTCTTTAAAGTGTATTCCACCTTTTTTAGAATCTTTACTTTTCTTTTCAATATTTTTCTTTTCACTGGAAGTAGGACATTTACATTCACATTTACATGTTTTTTCAGCACAGCTATTTAATAAAAATAAAAACGGCAGTAATAATAAAATATACCTCATTACAATTCCTTTACAACTTTTTTTACTGTATCTATTATATAACTTATATCATCTTCTGTTAATGCTGCATGGACTGGAATTGCGAATATTTCATTTTTTACAAGCTCTCCAAATTCACAGTTTAGATGTTCAGCATTCCTTAATTCGTGGAGTGTGTATTCGTAGTAAACCCTTGCCCCAATTCCAGCTTCTACTAATTTTTCAATTATTTTATTCCTTTCTGGGTGTCTTAATGCATAAACATGGTAAACATGCTTTCTATCTGGAAATTCTTCAGGGACAACAAGTCCCGGAAGTTCTCTAAATTCATCGTTGTATAATTTTGCAATTTTTCTTCTTTTTTCATTTGTTTCATCTAACCTTTTTAACTGCCAGTATCCAATTCCAGCTTGAAATTCTGTTATCCTTAAGTTTAATGCAGGGTGGTCTCCAAACTCTACCCAATTTGTTATTGCATCATTTATGTCTGGGTTATTGGTAAGTAATGCACCACCTTCACCCATGGCTACATTTTTTGAAGCGTAGAAACTAAAAGATGAAACATCTCCTAAATTTCCAGCTTTTTTCCCTTTAAACTCTGCTCCATGTGCCTGTGCTGCATCTTCAAGAACTATAACTCCTTTTTCTTTACATATTTTATTTATTTCTTCCATATTGGCACACTGTCCGTAAAGGTGAACTGGAATAACCACTTTTGGATTGTACTTTTCTATTGCTTCTTCTAAATATTTTGGGTCCATTGTATAACTTTCATCTATATCAATAACAACAGGTTTTGCCCCAGCAAGGATAGCTGCATCTATTGTCGCCATAAAACTCATAGATGGTACAATTACAACATCTCCCTGATTTTCTTTTATTCCAAGTGCTTTTAAAGCTATGTAAAGTGTTACTGTTCCGCTGCAAAGGGTGTGAATAAATGTTGAACCTATGTAGTCGGCAAACTCCCTTTTAAATTTCCTTGTCCATTCTCCCCTTGTTATCTGTCCACTTTTCATTATTTCAAGGACTGTTTCTTCTTCTTCTTTTCCAAAAACAGGTTTTATTATTGGAATCATCTGTTTTTCTCCTTTATCTATAAAATTTTACAAATTCGTTTAGTATGTTTAATGCCCTGTATGAGCTTTCAAAAGAAGGTTTTTCTACGAACTCTTTTATCATAAGCTCAAGTTTATCAACATTATCTTTTTCCTTGACTGTTCCATCTGGGTAAACGATTTTATCTTCAACAAAGTTGAATACTATTTTTCCCTTTTCTGTATCTAAAATCCACTCCCTTCTTAAATCTGGCGAATTCCATGCAACCTGAAGGTCAATATGGGTTGTTTTAGAGTCTGCATCTACTTTTACAAGATGCATTTCATCTTTTTTTACATCTTCTACGTTGTTAATTTTAAATTCCCCTGCTAAATAATGGAAAATATAAAGGTCATGCCACGCAAGGTCAAAAAATGGGTTTATATAACCACTTCTTAAGTTAAGCCTATAAGCCTCTATATTTGATATTTTTATATTTTTATCAAAATTTCTTATACAGTTTGAACGGAGTTCAATTTCTGATACTCCTAAAACAGCATTGTTTTTTTTAGCTAAATTTATTGCATCGTGTAAATCTACTGGGTCTAATGCAGGTGGTTTTTCCACCATTGTGTTAATTCCTCTTTTTAATGCCTTTTCTGCTATTGGAATGTGTGATGTTGGGGCTGTAGCAACAAAAAGGGTCTGTATGTCTTCTTTCTCTAAAGCTTCATCTAAATCCTGATACTTTATAAATTCATCTGGGTATTTATCCAACTGTTCTTTTTCTTTATCTATAAGAACGGCTTCATAACCAAGGTCTTTAAATTTGTTGATATATTTTGAACCCATATTTCCAATACCGACAATAGCTACTTTCAAAATAAGCTCCTTTTGAGGTTTTTAGTATTAAATATAAGTTTCGATTAAATATTTTTAAAGTTTAGAATTAAGTTATGAGGTTGTATTCCTTCAGGACTTCCTTTAAAGTATTTTCATGTTCTTTACTTAAGTAGTACATCGGGAGTCTTAATTCTAACTCTTTAATAAGTCCCATTAAGTAGGCTGCTGTTTTTACAGGGATTGGATTTGTTTCTATGAATAGTGTTTTAAATAATTTCCAGTATTTGTTGTGGATGTTTAAAGCTTCAGTAAATTTTCCTTCAAGTGCTAAATTGCACATTTCAGCAATTTCTTTTGGAATGATATTGTTTGCAACAGAAATAACACCTTTTGCTCCAACAGACATCATAGGAATTGTTAATGCATCATCACCAGAAAATATAACAACATCAGGATTTGTTAAAGAAATAGTTTCAGAAACCCTTGCAACATTTCCAGTAGCTTCTTTTAGTCCAATTATATTTGGGAAATCCCCATAAAGTCTTGCAAAAGTTTCAGGGAGCATATCTGTTCCAGTTCTTGATGGTATGTTGTAAAGTATCAGTGGAATATTGGTTTCCTCTGCTACTGCTTTAAAATGCTGATAAATTCCTTCCTGTGTAGGTTTATTGTAGTAAGGTACAATCTGTAAAGAAGCATCAGCCCCAACCTTCTCTGCAAATGATGTTAATGCTATTGCTTCGTGGGTTGCGTTTGCCCCTGTTCCAGCAATAATTGGAATTCTTTTATCTGCATACTCAACAGCAAGTTCAATAAGAGTTTCATGTTCTGTATATGTTAATGTTGCTGATTCTCCTGTAGTTCCTGCTACAACAATACCATCTGTTCCATTCTCTACGTGAAAATCTATTAAATTTTTTAATGATTCCCTATCTAACTGCCCATTTTTAAAAGGGGTGATTAATGCCACTAAAGAGCCTTTTAACATATTAACCTCCGTGAAAATTTGCTAAATATATATAGTATAATATATTTTCTTTTTGATATTCACTTTGGAGGACATTTTTAATGATTCAGGACAAAATTTTTGGTATGTTTTCAAATGACATTGGAATCGATTTAGGAACTGCGAATACCCTTGTTTTTGTAAGAGGAAAAGGTATTGTTCTTTCAGAACCATCTATAGTTTCAATTGACAGGCTTACAAACAAAATCATTGCAGTTGGAAGAGAATCTAAAGAAATGATAGGAAAAACCCCAGAAACAATAGAGGTAATCAGACCTTTAAAAGATGGAGTTATTGCCGATTTTGACGTAACCCAATCTATGCTTAAATACTTTATCAAAAAAGTCCATTCAAATCTCCCCCTTGCTACAATTGCAAGACCCCGTGTTATTGTTGGTGTTCCGTCTGGAATAACAACTGTTGAAAAGAGGGCAGTTATTGATGCAGCAAGACAGGCAGGGGCAAGGGAAGTTTACCTTATAGCAGAACCTATGGCAGCGGCAATTGGGGCTGGTTTACCTATTAAAGAGCCCGGTGGAAATATGATTGTTGATATTGGTGGTGGCACATCAGAAATTGCTGTTATATCACTTTCAGGACTTGTTTTATCCTACTCAATAAGAACTGCTGGAGATGATATGAATGAAGCAATCCTCCAGTACTTGAAGAGACAACACCAAATACTTATAGGTGAACAAACTGCCGAAAAAATAAAAATACAGTTAGGTTCAGCGTTTCCAACAGAAAGGGATGATGAGGTTATGGAGATTAGAGGTAGGGATATAACAGGTATGCCAAGGGGAGTTTCAATAAAAGGAAAAGAGATAAGAGAAGCCCTTGAAGATGTTGTGACAGCAATTGTAAATGCGGTAAGAACAGCCCTTGAAAAAACCCCTCCGGAGCTTGCAGCAGATATTGTTGAAAGGGGAATTATCCTTGCAGGAGGAGGAGCTTTACTTTACGGTTTAGACCAGAGGTTAAGGGATGAAACAAACCTTCCTGTTGCGTACTGTGAAGAGCCTCTTACTGCGGTTGCTAAAGGAATTGGAGATGCACTTGCTGATATTGAGCTTATAAAAAGGGTATCATTTGAATAAAAAGAAGTAGGCAGGTAGTAAAATTTTATTTTTAAAAAGGCTGGTAAAAAGTTTATACTTTAAGTTATTTTTAGGTTTATTTGTACTTTTTACTGCCATTTTTTTATTTATTTTTGTAGATTCACAGAAAAATGGATTTTTATCTTCTGTTAAAGGTGCAGTCTTAACAGTAACCTATCCTCTCCAGTATGTAACTTACCACGTTATAGAATTTGTTGATAACTCAATTTCTATAATAAAAGACAACAGTAAACTTTTAGAAGAAAACAAGCAGCTAAAATCTGAAATTGACTTAATGAAAATCAAACTGATTGAGCTGAAAAATATTGAAAATGAAAATCTTAAATTAAAAAAACTTTTAAACTTTGTAGATGAATTGAAAAAAAGTACAAAAAAAGATTTAAATTACGTTGGGGCAAAGGTTATTGGATATTCTGGAGATAACTGGATAAATTCTTTAATAATAGATGTAGGTTCTTCTTATGGAATAAAAGAGGGAGATGTTGTTATCGCAGATGGATATTTAGTTGGAATAGTTTCTGAAGTTGGTAAATTTTCTTCCTCTGTACTTCTTGTATCAAATAAAAATTTTAAAATAACGTGTAGAACAAAAAAAACAAGGGAAGTTTGTTTTTTCCAAGGAGTTGACAATAAAACAGGGAAACTAAATTTTGTAAAACCAGAGCAGGATATAAGAATTGGAGATATTATTGAAACTACAAATTTAGATGGGAAACCAGCAGGAATTCCAATTGGAGTTGTGAAAGAAGTTTCCTATGAAGAGGGTAACTTTTTTAAAGATGTAAAGATTAAATTATTTTTATACCCGTATTCCCTTGAGTATGTAGTTGTTTTAACAGATAAAAAGGAAGAAAATGAAAAAAAATGATTATTTACTGATTTTTTTAGGAATATTTACATTAGTTCTTCAAACAACTGTTTTTGTGAAATATATCTCAATTTTTAATTTTACACCTGATTTCTTAGCTATTTTTGTTATTTTGTTTACATTAAATAACGATTTTAAAAAATCTATCTATTTTGCCCTGTTTTTAGGACTTCTTCAGGACTTTTTAACTCCTTCTATTTTCGTCTTTAATACCATATCAAAAGTAATACTTTCTATGATTACCTACTCAGTAAAAAGACAGTTTTACCTCAGTGAGATGTGGTATAAAAGTATATTGATTATTGGGCTTTCAGTTGTTGATATTGCATTTAAAACTTTACTTATTTTCTTGAAAACAGGGATTTTTTACTTTTCTCAAAATTATGTTATTTACATTGTTTTAAACTTTATTATATTTTACTTGTTTGCGATAAATAACAGATTTTTTAATAAAGAACAGTACTCTTAGGAAACGGAATTGAAGCTCACACGGTTAAACTTGATTTACATTTTTATATTTATTGTTTATATAGTTGTAGTTGGAAGATTAGCTTACATTCAGATATTAAATGGAAAACATTACAGGGAAATTTCTGAAAAAAACTACGTAAAACTTTTTACAATAAATCCTCCAAGGGGAAAAATATACGACAGAAACGGTGTACTTTTAGCTTATGATATACCAACCTTTGCTTTAACTGCCCTTCCTTACATAGTAATTCAGAATGATAAAGACCTGAGTATAACAAAATACAATTTAAAAAAATATTTAGGAATTGAGTTAGACGAAAAAATAGAAAAAAAATTAAAAAAAGGTTATGTAAGGAAAATAGTAGTACAGGAAAATTTAACCCAGGAACAGTTGGAAAAATTTTACGATAACTCTTTTAAGTTTAAAGGTTTTTTTATAGATGTTTTTCCTAAAAGGAAATATACAGAGTACGCAAAGTACATGTCACACATACTTGGATATGTTGGTTTTCCAAGTGAAAGGGATTTGAGAAAAAATCCAAATTTAAGACCAGATATGCTTATTGGAAAAAATGGAGTTGAAAAAATATACGATGATTATTTAAAGGGAGAAAAGGGGGCAAAAGCTGTTATTGTTGATGCATTTGGAAGGCAGAAAAAAGTTCTCTGGGAAAAACAGGCAAAAAGGGGAAATGATATATACCTTACAATTGATGCAAGATTACAGAAAATAGCCTATGATTCCTTTAAAGAATCAGGTCAGAAATCTGGTGCAATCACAATATTAGACCCAAATAACTATGAAATATTAGCCCTTTTAAGCTATCCAACCTATGATATTCAAAAATTTACAGATGGTATTTCAGCAAAAGAGTGGAAAAAAATTACTAAAAACAAGTATAAACCTTTATTTAACAAAGCTTTAAGTGGTCTTTATCCTCCCGGTTCTATTTTTAAAATAGTTGTTGGGCTTGGTGCATTACAGGAAAAGGTAATAACTCCGTATACAAAAATTGAAAGTGGAGCATCTTTTTCCATCGGAAAATGGACATACAGGAACTGGAATCCTGCAGGATGTGGAAATATAAATATAGAAGAAGCGTTAGAAATGTCCTGTGATACATTCTTTTACCAGATAGGTCTGGATTTAGGAGTTGACAGGATAAATTATTACACAACTATGTTTGGTATTGGGGATTTACTTAATCCAGATATTGAAAAAAGAAGGTCAAGAGTTCCTTCACCAGACTGGAAAATGAATACACTAAATGAGACGTGGTTTTATGGTGATACAATTAACCTCAGTATAGGACAGGGATATTTAGCAATTACACCTTTTGATGCTGTAAAAATCATAGCACCTATTGCAAATGGTGGAAAAGTCTACAAACCTAAACTTATGAAAGCCTATTTTAGCAATAAAGATAACTCTTTACACACTGTACCAGATACTTTGATAAGGGAGTTTAATATAAGAAAAAGTTATATAAAAGTTATACAGAGGGGTTTATATAAGGTTGTTTATGGAAAAAGGGGAACAGCAAAAAGACTTTCTAAAGCTCCTGTAAAAAACGCAGGAAAAACAGGAACAGCACAGGTTTACAGGTATTTAAAAAGAAAGAAAAAACACGATAAATGGGAACTTAAAGACCATGCTTGGTTTGTCGATTTTTACCCTTATAAAAATCCAAAATACGCTGTTGCTGTTTTTGTAGAACACGGAGAGAGTGGTGGTAGAGTTGCTGCTCCAATAGTTAAATCTATAATGGAAAAATCTGTAAAATTTAATTTATTAGAACCAACAAAAAGCTGGCTGGAAGAAATGAGATGAATGTATATGAGTATTTGAAATTCACTAAAAGAATAGATTTCCCTATTTTAATACCTGTTTTGTTCTTAATTTCTTGGGGAGTATTAAATATATACAGTGCTTCAATAAATGAATATACAAACCTTTACCTGAAACAGCTTATTTTTGGTGTTGTATCAGTACTAATCTTAATTGTTTTTATTTTCATAGATTACAGAAAAATTCTAAACTACTCTATACATCTTTACATAATAGGAATAGCAAGTTTAGTTTTTGTTAAATTTTTTGGAATAACAATTTTAGGAGCTAAAAGATGGATAAATTTAGGGTTTATAAATTTACAGCCGTCTGAATTTATGAAATTTATAGTTCTTATGGTTGTTGCTTTTATGTTAGAGAATAAAAGTCTGCCAATTTCAATAAAAGATGCAGGTAAAATTTTTGCAGTTGCTTTACTGCCTTCTTATTTAACTTTAATCCAGCCAGATTTAGGTACAGCGTTGACAATCATGTTTCCTGTTCTTTTTATAGTTTTCCTTGCAGAGATAGATAAAAAGTACATTATTG
>Ga0256841_1001548_pt1 | contig 19534 bp, 15 predicted proteins | sample 356308metaG_FD_185971 | JGI IMG/M metagenome (GOLD analysis project Ga0256841, IMG submission 185971) | Hydrothermal vent microbial communities from Mid Atlantic Ridge, Atlantic Ocean - 356-308 | ecosystem: Environmental > Aquatic > Marine > Hydrothermal vents | place: Atlantic Ocean: Mid... | reverse complement strand
GTGCCAAACCCCGACATCAAGGGCCGCGAGAAGATTTTGAATGTGCATGCCGCCAAGGTACCCTTGGGGCCGGATGTGGACCTGCGCATCATCGCCCGCGGGACGCCCGGTTTTTCCGGTGCCGACCTTGCCAATCTGGTGAACGAGGCCGCGCTGATGGCGGCCCGCCTGGACCGCCGTTTCGTGACGATGGAAGATTTTGAAAAAGCCAAAGACAAGGTGATGATGGGGGCCGAGCGCCGCTCGATGGTGCTGACCGACGAGCAAAAGGAAATGACCGCCTATCACGAGGCGGGCCATGCGATTGTCGGCATCAAGCTGCCCAAATGTGATCCGGTCTACAAGGCTACGATCATTCCGCGTGGTGGTGCATTGGGCATGGTGATGAGCCTGCCCGAGATCGACCAGCTGAACTACTTCAAGGATCAGGTGGAACAGAAAATCTCCATGGCAATGGCTGGCAAGGCCGCCGAGATCCTGAAATGGGGTCCTGATCATGTATCCAATGGTCCTTCGGGCGACATTCAGCAGGCCTCGGCTCTGGCCCGTGCCATGATCATGCGCTGGGGCATGTCCGACAAGGTGGGCAATATTGATTATCAGGCCGCGCACGAGGGTTATCAGGGCAACGGTGCCGGTGGTCTGTCGATTTCGGCTGCCACGCAGGAGTTGATCGAGACCGAAGTGAAGCGGGTGATCGACGAAGGTTACGCAACCGCCACAAATATCCTGAAAAAGCACAAGAAGGAATTCGAACGTCTGGCGCAGGGCCTGTTGGAATACGAAACCCTGACCGGCGAGGAAATCCAGCGGGTGATGAAGGGCGAGCCGCCTCAATCGGACGATGATGACGGTTCGGACAAAGACAGCACATCCAGTGTTGTGGCTGTGCCCAAGACCAAGCCGAAACCCAAGCCCAAGCCAAAAGACGACGGGATGGAACCGGAGCCTTCGGCCTAGTGGCGCGGGAGAATTGACAAAAGTGCCGGTAGACATCTACCGGCGCTTTTTTGTTTGTGACGGGGGGATCATGCCTGCACTGAAGTCAACGAATTTCAAAGGCCGGATTGTCTGGCTGGGGCTGAATGCCAACCGCAAGGATACTCTGCGCAGTGTTCCCGTGCCTGAAATGGAACTGACCCTTGCCGGATGTGCAGGCGAAAGCCACGCGGGTCTGACGCGTCCTTCTTGTGCCCGTGTGGTTGGTCAATACCCGCGCGGCACCGAAATTCGCAATACTCGCCAGCTTAGCATTATGTCTGCCGAAGAACTGGCACAGATCGCGGAGAAGATGGGTATCGAGGCGGTTGATCCCGCATGGCTCGGGCTATCGATGGTGGTCGAGGGTATCCCCGATTTTACCCTGATTCCGCCTTCATCGCGTTTGCAGGCCGATGGCGGCGCGACAGTGACCGTGGACATGGAAAACCGCCCCTGCAACCTGCCCGCCCCCGTGATCGACGCGGAATCACCTGGTATGGGTCGGGCGTTCAAACAGGCGGCCAAAGGATTGCGCGGCGTCACAGCCTGGGTCGAGCGCGCAGGAATATTGCGTGTTGGAGACGATATTGTTCTACATATTCCGGATCAGCCTGTCTGGCCGCATCTGGCCCGCGCCCGCCTGCAATAACATGATTTAAAACGACGAATCCGGCGCTGATAATGTCGGATTTACCCTGTTAGCCGGTCGCGACTCTTGTAAGGTCAGGGAAATAACCTGACGTGATTTGCTAAAGGAATCCCACAAGATGAGCTTTAAAACCGACATTGAGATCGCCCGCGAAGCGAAGAAGAAGCCGATTCAGGAAATCGGTGAAAAGCTGGGTATTCCGACGGAACATCTGCTGCCCTATGGCCACGACAAAGCCAAAGTCAGTCAGGAATTCATCGAAAGCATCAAAAGCAACCGCAAGGGCAAGCTGATCCTTGTCACCGCGATCAACCCGACACCGGCGGGCGAGGGCAAGACCACCACCACGGTCGGGCTGGCCGACGGGATGAACCGGATCGGCAAAAAGGCGGCGATCTGTATTCGCGAGGCCTCTTTGGGGCCGTGTTTTGGCATGAAGGGCGGGGCCGCTGGCGGGGGCTATGCACAGGTGGTGCCGATGGAGGAAATGAACCTGCATTTCACCGGCGATTTCCACGCGATCACCTCGGCGCATAATCTGCTGTCGGCGATGATTGACAACCATATCTATTGGGGTAACGAGTTAGGCATAGACGAGCGCCGCGTGACCTGGAAGCGGGTGCTGGACATGAACGACCGCGCCCTGCGCGACACGGTGACCAGCCTTGGCGGCGTGGCCAACGGCTTCCCGCGCCAAACGGGTTTTGACATTACCGTGGCCTCCGAAGTGATGGCGATCCTGTGCCTGTCGAACAACCTTGCGGATTTGCAGGAACGTCTGGGCAATATCATCGTCGCCTATACCCGCAAACGCGAGCCGATCTATTGCCGCGACATCAAGGCCGATGGCGCCATGACGGTGCTGCTGAAGGACGCGATGCAGCCCAATCTGGTGCAGACGCTGGAAAACAATCCGGCCTTTGTGCATGGCGGACCCTTTGCCAATATCGCACACGGTTGCAACAGCGTGATCGCCACCGATACCGCCCTGCGGCTGGCGGATTATGTGGTCACCGAGGCCGGCTTTGGCGCCGATCTGGGGGCCGAGAAATTCATGAATATCAAGTGTCGCAAGGCCGGTCTGTCGCCGGATTGCGTGGTGATTGTGGCCACGGTGCGGGCGATGAAAATGAACGGCGGCGTGGCCCGCAAGGATCTGGGGCCGGAGAATGTGCAGGCGGTGATCGACGGTTGCCCGAACCTTGGCCGTCACATCGGCAATATGAAATCCTTCGGTGTGCCGGTGGTGGTGGCGATCAACCATTTCGTCACCGATACCGATGCGGAAATTCAGGCGGTGCAGGACTATGTGGCCTCGCAAGGTTCGGAAGCGATCCTGTCGCGGCACTGGGAGCTGGGCGGCGAAGGGGCCGAAGCATTGGCGGAACGGGTGGTGGAAATTGCCGACAGCGGCGTTTCCCAATTCGCGCCGCTTTATGTCGATGACCTGCCTTTGTTCGAAAAGATCGAGCGCATCGCCCATTCGATCTATCGCGCGTCCGAAGTGATCGCCGACAAAAAGGTCCGCGACCAGCTGCGCGCATGGGAAGAGGCGGGATATGGCCATCTGCCGATCTGCATGGCCAAAACGCAGTATTCGTTTTCCACCGACCCGAACCTGCGCGGCGCTCCGACCGGCCACACCATCCCGATCCGCGAAGTGCGTCTGTCAGCGGGTGCCGGATTTATCGTGGTGGTCTGCGGTGATATCATGACCATGCCGGGCCTGCCCAGCCGCCCGGCCGCCGAAGGCATCGGCTTGAATGACGATGGCGAAGTCGAGGGGCTGTTCTAGGGGAAAAACACCTGTATGAATTGCGTATGAAATATGTATGGCTTGCGTATGGCAAGCCGGCAGATGAGTGAGGTCAGAAGATGACAGCAGATATTATCGACGGCAAGGCTTTTGCGGCCAGGGTGCGGGAAAAGGTGGCCGTGCATGTGGCGCGGCTGAAAGATGATCACGGTATCACGCCGGGGCTTGCGGTGGTGCTGGTAGGCGAGGACCCCGCCTCGCAGGTCTATGTGCGTTCAAAGGGAAAGATGACCGTCGAGGTCGGGATGAACTCCTATGAGCACAAGCTGGACGCCAATACCTCCGAGGGTGATTTGCTGGCACTGATCGACAGCCTGAACAATGACCCTGCGGTGCATGGTATTCTGGTGCAACTGCCGCTGCCCGACCATCTGGACGAAGACCTTGTGATCAATGCGATTGATCCGGCCAAGGATGTGGACGGGTTTTGTATTTCCAATGTCGGCAAGCTGGCCACGGGGCAGAAAAGCATGGTGCCCTGCACCCCGCTGGGCTGTCTGATGATGCTGCGGGATTATCACGGGTCATTGTCCGGTCTGGATGCGGTGGTGATCGGGCGCTCCAACATCGTCGGCAAACCGATGGCGCAATTGCTGCTGGGGGATAGCTGCACGGTGACAATCGCCCATTCCCGCACGCGCGATTTGCCAGACGTCGTGCGTCGCGCCGATATTGTGGTGGCGGCGGTGGGACGTGCGCAAATGGTGCCGGGGGACTGGATCAAAAAGGGGGCCACCGTAATTGATGTGGGGATTAACCGGATTGATGCGCCGGAAAAGGGCGAGGGCAAGACACGGCTGGTGGGGGATGTGGATTTCGCCAGCGCGGTCGAGGTTGCAGGTGCCATTACGCCGGTGCCCGGCGGTGTGGGGCCAATGACGATTGCCTGTCTGCTGGCCAACACCGTAACAGCCTGCTCGCGGGCGAACGGTTTGGAAGAGCCTGAAGGGCTGACGGTTTAGGGATATACGCAGCCCCGCACTTGATGCGGGGCCTTTTTCTTTTGTCGAGTGAGGCCCCGCATCAAGTGCGGGGCTGCGCTGCGTCTATAGCGTGTCGCGTCTGATCGGTATCAAGCATTCATCCGGCAGGGCGAGGCAGCGCCTGCAACGCAGGTGCGTTTGCTTTGCGGAGTGAATTCGATTTGGCGCGACATTCTCTAATCCTTGAAGTTCGGACTGCGCTTCTCGAAGCCTGCCATCAATGCCTCGATCTGGTTCGGGCTGCCGATCAGACGCCCCTGCGCGGCGGATTCCAGTAACAGCACCTCGGACTCATCCGCATATTCGCAGGCACGGATCATCGCCTTGGCCTCGCGCACAGCGTCAGGGCTACGCCCCGCGATGTCCCCGGCCAGCGCCTGTGCCCGTTCCAGCGGATCCTCCGCCAGTTCGGTGACAAAGCCCCAGTCCTGCGCTTGCGCAGCATCAAACACTTCGGCGGTATAGGTCAGTCGCCGGATCACATCGCCGCGCGCCAGACGGCGCATCAGGACCATGCCGCCCATATCGGGCACCAGCCCCCATTTGCCTTCCATGATGGAAAACTGTGTGTCGGGGGCGGCCACGCGGATGTCGGTGCCCAGCATGATCTGGAACGCGCCGCCAAAGGCATAGCCATGCAGCGCGGCAATGACCGGCATCGGCAGATCGGCCCAGACCATTGCAGCGCGCTGGAACAGGTTCGAGGCACCATGCGTGCGGGTCATGATGCCGCCTACCTTGGCGACCTCGGCCATCAGCAGCTGGAATGTGTCGGTATCCAGACCGGCCGAAAAGGCCGGCCCGTCGCCGTGCAGGACCACGGCGCGGATATCGCGCCGCTCTATCAGGGATTCGCCGGCCGCAACAATGGCATTGATCATCTCCAGATCCAGCGCGTTGCGCTTGTCGGCGCGGGTCAGGGTGACGGTGGCAATGCCACCGCTTTCCCCGATACGGACCCGATCGGACATTAGTGAATGATCTCTTCGTCTTTGACGAACATATTGGCCCAGGCCCGATCCAGCAGATCGGGGCGCATCTGGTTCGGGATACCTTCGAATTCGCAAATTGCGATCATCTGGTCGATCAGGAAGACCGGCTGATAGTTCGCATAGACATTTTCGATGGTCGGGTATTTTTCCTTGAGCATATGCACCAGGGTTGCCTCGTCCAGCGGCAGCTTTTTCTTGCGGGCGACCATGGCGAAAATTTTCAGGAAGTCCTCTTGCGACGGCCCGTCAATCTTGATTTTGAAGAAAATCCGGCGCAAAGCCGCGCGGTCAAAGATTTCGTTCGGGTGGAAGTTGGTCGAGAAGATAACCAGCGTGTCAAAGGGCACGGTGAATTTCTCGCCCGATTGCAGTGACAGGATATCGCGGCTTTCTTCCAGCGGAACAATCCAGCGGTTGATCAGGGCCTGTGGCGGTTCGGCCTGTCGGCCAAGGTCATCCACGATGAACACGCCGCCGGTGGATTTCAACTGCAACGGCGCCTGATAGGTGCGGGCGGTCGGGTTGTAGACCAGATCCAGCATGTCCAGTGTCAATTCACCACCGGTAATCACGGTCGGGCGTTCACAGCGCACATAACGGGTATCGAACCGGTTGCCTTTGCGGCGCAGGCTGTTGGGGTCGTCGGCTTCTTCCTTAACGGCGGTGTGGACGATCGGGTCATAGACCGTGATCACCTGACCGGCGTATTCGATCGCGCGCGGCACAAAGATTTTGTCCCCCAGCGCATCGCGGATCCCGTTCGAGATCGAGGATTTACCGTTGCCCGGAGGGCCATACATCAGGATCGAGCGGCCCGAGCTGACCGCAGGTCCAAGATGGTCCAGCAGCTCATCGGGCAGGATCAGGTGCCCCATGGCACCGGTCAGCTGCTCGCGGGTGATCTGGATATTGCGGATCGACTGGCGTTTGACCTGTTCGGCGTAAACATCCAGCGGCACCGGCATGGCACCGTAATATTCGGATTGCGACAGGGCGTCCAGCGCGCGGGCCTTGCCGGCGTCGGTCAGCTGATACCCCATTTCACCGCCGGACCCGGCATGCAATGTCCCCGTGGCCTGAAGCAGTTTTTGTTCGCGCGCCAGATCGACCAGTTCCTGTGTGACCGGAATGGGCAGGCAGAGGGATTTGGACAGCTCGCTGACCTGTTCCTGATTTTGCCGGAACATCGTTTTCAGCAGGATGTCGCGCATCATTACCTGCGGAAGTTCCATTTCGCTCATGCGGCGCGGGGCGGGGGGCGCAATAACGCCGGAGGTTTCCATGTTCATTCGCTTACCTGTGCTCTGCGTTTTAAAGGACTGTTTAATAAAACAGCGTGTTATTTTTGTGGCGATTCTACCGCTGATCGGGTCAATGGACAATAAAAACTGTCCAAGTCTTGCACTTGCGGGCTAATTGCCGGTTATTGTGGCGGAAATGTATAGTAAAACCAATCGGGGGTAGGCATGAGCAGGCCAAATCCAGTCGTATTATTCGGATTTCTTGTATCAATTATTGTGGTTCTGGGTGGATTGGCCGTGCTGAAAGGCGGGTTGTTTATTGCCAAACACGAGGCAGACACCCTGCATCTGGTGCAAATCGTGTTCCGGATGAATATGGGGCAATGGCCACATCTGGATTTCATGACGCCTTTGGGCGCGCTGGCCTATGCGCCGATCGCGCTGTTCACATGGCTGGGGGCCGGGATTGGACACGCCATTCTATACGCACAGATCATGGTTGCCGCAGCGCTATTGCCAGCCGTGTGGTGGGTCGGCGTCAGCCGGTTTTCCGGTTGGCTGGCTTATCTGTTCGGCGCACTGGTTATGGTCCTTTGCGTGGCGATCGCCTTTGGCACAGAAGAGCAGACCATCTCGATTTCGATGCATTATAACCGCTGGGCCTGGGCCTTTTCTTTTGTAGCGATCGCACTGGCTGTGGTGCCGCCAATGGGTCGGGAACGCCCGCTGGTCGACGGGGTGATTATCGGCTTGTGTCTGGCGGCACTGGCACTGATCAAAGTCACTTACTTTATCTCGTTTGCACCTGCAATTGCGCTGGCGCTGGCCTTTCGCAAGGATTGGGCGGCAATGGGCTGGGCGCTGGTTGCAGGGGCAGGGGTTGTTGTCATTGTTACCCTGTTTGCCGGTGTCGGGTTCTGGATAGCCTATGCGCAGGATCTGATCGAGGTGTCGCGTTCAAAAGTGCGCCCGCAGCCGGGTTTGACGATCAGTCGGGTGATCCTGTCGTCTGCCTATCTGGGGGCGACGGCAATGGCTATTCTGGGGGCAGTGCTGTATCGGCAATCCAAAGAGGATGCAGGCGGATATGCCCTGTTGGCGCTATTACCCGGGTTCTTCTATGTCACCTATCAGAACTATGGCAATGACCCGCAATGGCTGCCCTTGCTGGCCATCCTTTTTCTGGCATTGCGCCCCAAACAGGTGCGGCACAATCGTTGGGGATGGGATATCCGCAAGGGTATGGAAATTGCCGCGATTGCAACATTCGCTATGGCAGCGCCATCCTATATCAACATGGCCTCAAGCCCGATCCGGCAGATGACATTCGATGCCGAGGGGTATGAACCCATCCTGATGACCGAAGGCGTTAACAGTGATTTGCGACTACCGCATGTGCGTGCCCGTCGGGTAGATGGCTGGGTGTCGCTGGCCAGCGAGGGGGCGGGTCTGGACGCGATGGAAGAGGGGGCAGATCGCAAGGAACTGGGCAGCTTGTCCGGTCAGCCGCTTCCGTATTGCAAGCTGAAACTGGGTTTGCCGGGCTGGACCAAGACCATTGTTGATGATCTGGAGAACGCCGGGTTTGCAGGTGGCAACAGGATTTTTATTGCGGACATTTTTTCAAGCCATTGGTTGTATGGCGACCTGAAACCACTGATCAATGGCGCGCCCTGGTATTACGGTGGATTGCCCGGGTTCGACAGTGCCGATTATGTGCTGGTCCCGCAATGCCCCGCATCGCCCGAAGCCCGCAAGCAGATACTGGATGATATAATGGCGCTTGAAGGGGTGACAGTGAAAGAAATACGACGCACCCCGCTTTATATCCTGATGGATATCAAGCGATAACAGATGCGCCGGATATTGCTATTGGCCGTATAGGATCCCGAGGACCAGATAGGTGATGAACGTTGCACTTATCGTGACGCCCATCGGGAAATCCTTGCGATCCCAGCTTTCCCATTCCGGGGCCAGATTGCGGATAAATGACAGAATTCGTGCCAGCCGGTGGGTGAAATATGTCAGCAAGATCAGCGCGGCCAAAAGATAAGCCACCATTACCGCGTCTTCGCGCATGATAAAGGGGGCCATCGCTGCGGCGATTTTTGCATCCCCGGCCCCGACCATATTCAGATAGTTCAGGATAAATCCGATCACCAGAACAACAACAAAATGTGTCATGTGCCACAAGTATTGATCCAGCGGTAATGTGAAAAAGCCCAACACCAGATAAATTCCCAACATTGCCAATACGGCATTGTTGTAGATTTTCATGTATTTCAAATCGCTCCAAGCCACCCATAGTGCTATGGGCAGGACGAAGGGAAGATACCACATTGCTGCGGTCGAAGAGAGATATACCGGCATTAGTTCGTCACATTGTTTTCAAGCGCTTTCAGAGAACGCGCTGCGGCCTCGAAGTGCTGCGGGTGGGTGTCGATGGCTTCTTGTAGCAGGCCCTTGCCCGTTGCAACGTCGCCTTGTTTTATTGCTGACAGGGCAAGGGTATACAGCAACTGTGCCCTCTCTGTCTGGGTCATGGGAACAACCGGCAGGGTGTAATTGCGTTGCGCACCACGGGCCAGCGCCAGATTGTTTTTAGCGGTAAAGCTGTTGCGGTTGTAGGTCAGGGATTCATTGAACAGGCGCTCGGCCTCGCTGTAATCCCCGCGGGTCAGTTTCGAATAGCCCCAGTTGTTCAGAACATTGCCCGGATTGGTGGTCAGGCCGACGGCAATCTCGTAAAAACTGTCGGATTTCTTCCAGTCCTTGTTGCTGTCTGCGACCATCGCTTCCAGCCGGTAGCGTTTATAGGTTTCGAATGTTGGGGGGACGCTGTCCAGAACCGTTTTGGCTTTTTTCCAGTCGTTGGTCCGGATCAGGGAATCCGCCAGCTCTACGCGGTCTTCATTTGTGCTCTCGGGGTGCTGGACAATTTTGGCCCAGACAACCGAGGCTTCGCGCGGTTTCTTGGCGCGGATCAATGATTTGGCAAGGCCGCGTTGCAGATCAATCCGGTCGGGATTGTCGGCGCTGGATTTGCGGAAATAGGCAACCGCCTCGTTCGGATCACCAACCGTCAGCATGATGCTGCTCAGGTTGCTTTCATCAATGACATTCAGGTCTTTGAGGGTGCGGTTAACCTTGGCGTCGCTTTGTTTTTCACATGCTGACAGCGCAATTGCTGCTGTGAGACACAGAGAGATAAGTTTAGTTTGGCGCATTTTTTGCGTCCTTTTTTGACTGCTCGAACCTGACTTATGGTGTGGAAAGCAACAGAAAGCTACCGTGGCCTCGCCGCACCAATGAGAAATTATCGTTGTTATCTGGCCCAGTATAACCAGAATCCTGTGATTTTGCGATAGCCAGACGTAAATTGTCGCGAATGGAGTCACTTTGGCCACTATCCAGCGCATATGCGGTGCGAAATACTTGGCGCGCCTCGGCGATTTTACCGCGCTCCATCAGCACCACCCCCAGGTTGTTCCAGGCAGGAGGGAACTTTTGATCGGCTTTGACCGCCTTGCGCAGCATGGTTTCTGCCTGCCCCAACCGGCCGAGTTTAAGGTTGGCAGACCCAAGGGCGCTATAGACATCAGCGGTCATCCCATGTTCACCGGCCGCACGATAATAGGCTTTTAGCGCCAGTTCATATTCGCCCGCAGCCATCAACCGGTGGCCAACAAGCAGCCCGTCGACAGATTCACCGCGTTTGGGGTGGCCTGTGGGGGCAAACGGATTGTCGGTATTACGCTGAAAACCGCCAGCGGGATCGCAAGCGGTTAACAGGCTTAGCGCCAGAATGAACCCAACCCAGTTTTGTTTCATGCCCCTAGAAGTTTGCCCCTGCCAACATAACCGACATACCATAAACCGACGGGCCAATCAGAATGACCAGCAACGGCGGCAATGTCAGAAGCATTGTGGCAAGTGTCATTTTGGTTGGCAACTTGTTTGCGGCTTCTTCGGCGCGCATCACCCGTTTGTCGCGCATTTCGGCCGAAAAGACACGCAATGCGTCCGCAACCGAGGTCCCGAATGTGGCCGACTGGATCAGAACCGTCACAAACGAGGCCACATCGGTCACGCCAACGCGTTCGGACATGTCCCGCAAAACGCTAACACGGTCTTTACCGGCTTTCATTTCCTGTGAAACAAGCGCGAATTCATCCGCAAGGGCAGGAAAGCCGGAACGGATTTCTTCGGCAACGCGGATAATGGACTGGTCAAGGGACTGCCCGGCTTCAACACAAACCAGCAACATGTCCAGCGCATCGGGAAAGCCGTTGATGATTTCTTCTTCGCGTGCCTGCTGGCGGCGTGATACCCAGTATTTGGGGGCCATATACCCGATGATGCCGGGGGCCAGAATGCTGAGAACCATATTGGTTGTCGTCTGATCGTCCGTCGCACCAAGTGTCAGCGCATATAAAGTACCAAGAGCCAGCCCCGTCATTCCCAGAATGAACTGCAAGAAGTGGTAGGTGCGCACAGCGGTTTTTGACGGATAACCCGCTTGCAGCAGTTTCAGGCGGATAGCCGAATATTCCTCTTCGTTCTGGGGTTCCAGAAAGTTTGAGTACTTTTCCAGTTTGTCGCTGCCTTGTGACTGGCGTAACTGGTTCTTTTTTCCCTTGGTCTTCTGGGCCGCGTTGGCCTTGCGTAGTTTGTCCAGGGGATCTTCTTTCTGGTTCATCAGAACTGGAATGGTCAGAAGGATCAGAAACAGCCCAAGGATACCCACCGCCAAAAGCGGTCCGAAGGGGCCGAACATGTCGGTCAGCGTTGTGTTGATGCTATCAATAAAACCCATCTGCCTATCCCCTATACCTTAATGTTCACAAGCCAGCGCATGACAAAGATGTTCACAACCAGAAACACCCCGACAAACAGACAAGCCGGAATGAAATACGGGCTTTCCATCACTTCGTCATAGTAATCCGGCTGGGCCAGATTAACACCGATCAGTGCCAAGAACGGGAAGCCGGACAAGAAGTTGCCAGACCATTTTGCCTCGGCGGTGATGGCTTTTACGCGCCGGAACAGTTTAAAGCGCGAGCGGATCACCTTGGACAGCCCGTGCAGAATTTCCGCAAGATTACCGCCGGATGTTTGTTGGATGGTCACGGCAACAGCCAGGAAACGAAGATCCTGCATATCGAGGCGTTCGGCCATGTCTTTCAGAGCCTCGCCGACATCGCGCCCATAGGTTGCCTCATCGGCGATAACGCCCATTTCCGTTCCCAACGGGTCAGGAATTTCGTTTGAAACAATTGCCAAAGCCGAGGTGAACGGGTGCCCCACGCGCAGGCTTCGGACCATCAGGTCAACAGCATCCGGCAGTTGCTCCTCGATCAGGGCCATGCGTTTCTTGGCCTTGTTGTTAACCCAGATAAAGACCGAGCTGATACCCATTACAATTGAAATGGCAATGCGCACAGGGAAAGAAGTGCCGGTGCCGATCGTCAAGCCGACAAAGGCCAGCAAGCTTAGGCCGGCCATAAGAAGGATAAGTTGTAGCGGAGTAAACGCGATATTTGCTTTTTGCGCACGATTGGCCAGCAAGGAATATAGCGGTATGGAATTGGATTTCAGGTGCTGCGCCATTTCCTTGCGCAACTGTTCCAGAACCTGTTCACGACCGGCGCCTTTTTCCAGCATGTCCAGCCGGCGGTTTACCTTGCTGTTCAGGCTGATCGATTTGCCGAATACGGTCAGGTAAATACCTTCAACCAGAAACAGAACGGCAATGAAGATCAGGCCGTAGACGATGAATTCTCCGTTAATCGACATTGTGTATTACTCCGCCACAAAAGGTTCGAACAAGGATGCAGGCAAATCATAACCCCACATACGGAAGCGTTCGGAATAGTGCGAGCGCACGCCGGTGGCTGTGAAATGGCCGAGGATTTTGTTTTCCGGTGTCAGCCCGACGCGCTGGAATTTAAACACTTCCTGCATCGAGATCACGTCGCCCTCCATCCCGGTAATTTCTGTGATCGACGTCATCCGGCGCGAACCATCCTGAAGGCGGCTGGCCTGCACGATCAGGTTCACAGCCGAAGAAATCTGGCTTCGCACTGCTTTCAGCGGCATTTCGATGCCCGCCATCGCAATCATATTCTCCATCCTCGACACACCATCACGCGCCGAGTTGGCGTGGATCGTAGTCATTGACCCGTCGTGGCCGGTGTTCATGGCTTGCAACATGTCGATCACTTCTTCGCCACGGGTTTCCCCCACGATAATCCGGTCAGGACGCATCCGCAGGGCGTTTTTCAGACAGTCACGCGGTGAAACCTCGCCTTTGCCTTCCACGTTTGGCGGGCGGCTTTCCATCCGGCCCACATGGATCTGTTGCAACTGAAGTTCCGCCGTATCCTCGATTGTCAGGATACGTTCAGAGTTATCAATAAAAGACGACAGGGCGTTCAAAGTGGTGGTTTTACCGGAACCAGTACCGCCAGAAACGATGATATTCAGGCGGCAAGCCACGGCGGCCTGAAGATAGGCGGCCATTTCCTCGGAGAAGGCGCCAAAAGCCACCAGATCATCAATGCCCAGCTTGTCCTTTTTAAACTTACGAATGGACACCAGCGAGCCATCAACCGCAATCGGCGGCACCATCGCGTTGAAACGCGAGCCATCGGCCAGACGGGCATCCACATAGGGGTTGGATTCATCGACGCGCCGGCCAACGGCGGACACGATTTTGTCGATGATGCGCAGCAGGTGGCGTTCGTCCTTGAAGGTGATGTCGCTGAGTTCCAGCTTGCCCTCGCGTTCCACGAAAATCTGCTTGGGGCCGTTGATCAGAATATCGTTGACCGTCGGGTCTTTCAGCAAGGGTTCGATCGGGCCAAGGCCGGTTACCTCGTCGAACAGTTGCTGATACAGATGGGTGCGCTCTTCGCGGGTCAGCACCACGTTCATTTCTTCCAGCGCCTCGGAGGCGATGGCGGTTATTTCGTTGCGCAAATCGGATTCCGACGCGTTTTCAAGAGCAGACAGATTCAGGCTATCCAGCAATTCCTGATGCAGTTGCAGCCGGATCTCCGCCAGCCGCTCCTTGCGTTTTAGCTCTTTGTCGGGCGTAACGGCGGCGGCAGGTATTTTTGCCTTGCGAAGTGACGGATTCTCATCGGCTTTTTTTGCTGCGGGCGGGGCTGCGGCCGGTTGTGTCGGGGGCTTGGCCCCTGTTTTCTTATAGCGCGAGAACATTCTGTATTCCCTTTTCTACTTTACTGGCCAGTCTCGGCGGCTTGGTTCAATTCGTGAATGGACATAGCAAGTTTTGTGAATTCTTTGCGGATCGGGTTTTTTGCGGCGGTTTCCGCCATCGGAACGCCGTGGTCTCCGGCTTGAACAACCACCTTGCCGCCGTCTGGAATCTGGATTTCAATGTCTATATCCAGACTTTCGGCCAATCGCTTGACGCGGGACTTGCCGTTCAGATCGGTGAATTTCGGCGCGCGGTTCAGAACAAAGCGCAGTTTTTTGAAAGGCAGTTCTTCGGATTTCAGAGCGCGGATAAAACGCAGGGCATTCTGAGCGCTGCGCATATCCAGTTCCAGTGTTGCAAAATAAACATGTGCCTTTCTCAGGACCGTTTCTGTCCAGGCAACAAGGGTTGAGGGCATGTCGACAACAACATAATCGAAATTCGTGCGGGCCATTTCGATGATGCGAAGCACATCATCGGGTTCGATCAGATCCAGCGGCAGCATATCTGCCGGTGCGGTCAAGACATGCATCTTGTCGCCATAGGTCAACAGTGCGGCCATAAAGCTTTCGCTGTCCATCGACTCGGTGTTGGTCAGCAATTCATAAACTGTTTCGCGCCGCGGCAAGTCCAGATAGGTCGAAACCGATCCGAATTGCAGGTCCAGATCAAGAAGACAAACGCGCGGGGCTTTCTTTTTGTCGATATTGGCCAGTTCCCAGGCCAGATTGACCGCAAGGGTCGAAGCACCTGTGCCACCCGCCAGACCATGAACGGGCAGAACGACACCGTCAAAATTGCCGGTGGCCTTTAGCGTATTGCGCATCTCGTCAGGGATACCGGCATCCTGGGCAACGGGTTCGGGCTGACGCAGCCGCTCGATGGCTTCGTGCAGTTCGCCGTCGGGCAGGGGATAGGGGATGAAATCATTCGCGCCCAGCCGCAGCAACTGGTGCAGGGCAGCGGGGCTGACTTCTTCGGCAATCAGGATGACTTTGATACCGTTGTCATTTGCCTGTTTGATCAGGTCGCCGATCATATCCAGATCGTCCTCGTCCTGGTCATTGACCGCAATGGCAATGAATTCCAGAGATTTTGCCTCGGGCTGGTCCAGAAAAACCGCGGCATCCTCGAAAATAAGATCCCCCCAGTTTTCACCCAGTTCTGCTTCCATATCCTCGATCAACAGATCAAAATTCGATACGTCACGCGAAACTGTGCAGGCTACGATAGGTGCCGATTCTGGCTGTAGCTTCGCACTGTTTTCCATTGCCTCTTGTCCTTCTGCTGCGGGCGAATGCGGATTATATAATTGATACCAGTAGGTTAACCCTATCCGGTACCGTGCCGCGATTGCCCTTTTGCGCGATTCGCATGCGCAATAATTGCTCCTATTTGATGTGAAAATGGCTTACAATATTGGCAACATTAGGGCTAAAAGGCCGTAATTGTTCGACAAACGGAAAAATTGAGATACATGTTACACATCGCCAAGGGCATATTGGGTTTCATTGTTGATTTACAGATTTGCCGTCTGACCGCAATTTACAAGTCGTCTTGCACAACAATCCTACGAAATGCCGCCCATTCTGTTAAGAAATATTACGCAAGATCGGCAAAAAACGGCCGCCCGATTTAACCCGGACGGCCGTTTAAGTATCAGGTGGGTTTGGAGCCTATCCGCCACTGCTCCCCGATGCATCACCGGTGTCTGTGGTCGTCTGAATTTCGGTCGCACTGTCGACATACTCGCGGAATATAATTTCAGCGTATTTGCCATTCAGGACCAAGGGATTGTTCTTAACAAAACCCGTTACTTCGGTCACAGTGCGACGATTGCGCCGTTCCTGGCCCGTTGTCACAACAATCGGCCGTGTTTCCCCGAAGGATGCGACTGCCTCGAGCCGTTTACGGCTGATGCCCTGACGGACAAGGTAGTTCACAACAGCGCGTGCGCGGCGCAGGCCCAGACGTTTGTTGTAGGCGTTGCTGCCGACCAGATCCGTGTGGCCATAGACCCGGAAGCGGACCTCGGGGAATTGGCGGATCCAGTCTGCCTGCTTGCGCAGGGCCGCTTTTGCGGTTTCGTCCAGTTGTGCGCTGTTAAAAGCAAAGTTCACGGTCGAGGGAACCTCGGCGGCAAAGCGTTTGGTCAGGTTGATCGCATAGTTCCGCTGCCCGGTTTGAACCAGCATATTGTTCATGGTCGGGTTGCCAAAACCACCTTCGTCCAGTTCCGCGCCGGCTTCGGCAAAGAAGGATTCAGTGATCAGGGTTTCCTTGGAACAACCGGCCAAAGCGGCAACGCTTGCAACGGTCAGGATGATTTTCATGTTGGTTTTCATAGTCCTACTCCATCACATAGCCATAGGAGCCGGTGAAATCCTGCCGGGCAACTTCGCCGGCGGCGCCTGTCAGGCGTTTGCCTGCTACGCGACCATTCAGGAACAGCTCGTTTTCAGTCGGGATGCGAATGCGATCCGTTGGCAAGGCCAGCGCTTCGCCCCGGGTCGGGGTTACCAGATGCGGGGTGATGATGATCACCAATTCAGACTGGTTTCTTTGGTATTCCGTGCTGCGGAACAGGGAGCCCAGGATTGGGATGTCCCCCAACCATGGAACCTGCGAGTTGTTATCGCGGAAATCGTCTTGCAGCAGTCCGGCAATGGCAAAGCTGTCACCGTCGCGCATTTCAACCGTTGTTGATGTTTCGCGGGTGCGGAAACCAACAGCCGTAAGGTTGTTGCCAACAGGTGCGGTTTGTGTCGGGTCAATGGAACTAACGGTGGCTCTCATGGCGATGTTGATGATGTCACCATCAACCACACGCGGAGTGAAGTTCAGTTGCACACCAAAGGGTTTATACTGAATAGAGATCGCGCCATTATCCTGCGGTGCAGGAACAGGAATCTCCCCACCGGCAAGGAATGTCGCCTCTTGTCCAGATAGGGCAACCAGATTCGGCTCGGCTAAAGTGCGTACAACCCCCTTGCTTTCAAGGGCTTCAAGCATGACGCTTAAACGCGTGCCCGAGAAAATTACACCGCCCGCTGCTGTCGTGCTCAGACCATAGGCCGTAACGATATTAGGCAGACCGGTTATAGGGTCGGGGGTCGGGGTTCCGACCAGACCACCGGAACCACCACCAAGATGGGTTTGTGATCCATCAAAGACCAAACCACCCGAAAGCTGCTTGCTGACCGAGCGGCTCATTTCAGCAAAACGGACCTTCAGCATGACCTGCTGTGTTCCTCCAACGCTCATCAGGTTGGAAATACGGTCCGGTGCATAGCGGCTGGCCAGATCAAGTGCACGATCCAGTTTTGCAGCGCTGGATACGGTGCCGGACAGGACGATACCGTCATTGGCTGTGCGCACTTCAATCGGCTCGCCGGGCAGGATCTGCCGTAGGCGTTCCTTGAATTCGCGCATGTCAGGGGTGACCTGCACATCGACATTGGCGATCAGGCTGCCATCGGCGCCCAAAAGTGTCAGAGTGGTGCGCCCGGGCATTTTGCCCAGCACATATATATTACGGTCTGACAATGTCGAAATATCGGCGATCCCCGGGTTGGCGATGGATAGTTCGCCAAAAGGAACGTCGCTTTCAACAACCACGGCGCTGTTCATCGGTACATTCAATGCGCTGGATGTTGCCCCGCGCATTACGCGAAGGGTTTCAGCCCCAGCGGGTGCTGGAACTGTTGTAACAGTAACGGCAAAACCCAATAGGGCTGCCTGGATAAATTTATTCATTTTCATTGTGACCTGCCTCTCTGATCACTACTCGGTTGCGGGTCTCTATTCGCCCAATTATCCGAGACAATGCAGTAACCTGATTTTTATTTCAAGAATCAAGTGGTTGATGGGGGTTGCTTATGTGTATAATCCGCAACACCACACCAATCCTTGGGGCGGCCGGTGGTTGGCCATCTATATACAGTAAGCATTTTTCATTTGTATTGGGTCGCAAACCGGAAACGTGTCCGTGTTGTCTAAATGCAATCACAGGGTGAATTCCCTACAGCTCTTTGTCGTGTGCCTATCTGTTTTTCCACGCTTGTGTGCGTTTCAACAGCCCCTTTGACAGGATCAGATGCAGGATTTTCGCCGCAGCCGTGGTGTAAAAGATCATCATCCCCATTGCTGCCGCCGGTGCAATATCGCCCGCGTCATCCATATTCAGCACCGCCACCGAGGCCAGCGTGGTTTTGGGCGAATACAGGAACACTACGGCTGACACCGTGGTCATGGCGTTCACGAACAGATAGATCGAGATATCCAGAATTGCAGGCAGGGACACGGGCACGGTGACCCGTGTGAACAGCTTCATGGTGGGCTGTTTCAGAGATGCGGAAACGGATTCAAACTCGCGGTCAATTTGTTTCAGGGCTGTCACCGCTGTCAGGTGCGATACTGTATAGAAGTGGGTGACGGTGCAGACCACCAGGATGGTCATGGTGCCGTAGATCACGTTCAGCGGATTGTCGGGGTTGTTGAAAAAGAAAATATAGGCCAGCCCCAGCACCATGCCCGGAATGGCCATCGGCAGCATTGCGAACATCTGGAAGATTGACCGTCCGGTTTTGAACCCGCTGGATTTTTCCACCAGATAGGCGCCGAAAAAGATCACCGATGTGCCGATGATTGCCGTCAACAGCCCCAGCCGGATCGAATTGAAGTAGGATTTCCAGCCGCCGCCATCCATTTTATCGAACTGGTAGTTGTTCAGGCTAAGCGACAGGTCATAGGGCCAGAACTTGATCAGCGCCGCATATTGGCAAATGGCAAGGATGCCGACGATGAACAGCGCCACCATTGTCGAGTAGGCGAAAAAGATACTGTCGGTCTTGGTGTTTGGCGTCGGCTGGTAGGGGACGGAACGTGCCGATAGCTGGGCCACCTGTTTGCTTTGCACATAGCGATCAATGCCAAAGGCGAAAATTGCCGGGATCACCAGCACCACGGATACCACTGCGCCCATCTCGAAATTCTGCTGCCCGATCACCTGTTTATAGATATCCACCGCCAGCACGTTGAACTGTCCACCAATCACCTTGGGCAGGCCGAAATCGGTGATCACCAGATTGAACACCACAAAGGCCGCCGAAATCAGCCCGTAGCGCGCTGCGGGAATGGTCACGGTCCAGAAGGTGCGCCACGGGCTGGCGCGCAGGGATATGGCGGCCTCGTACAGGCGACCGTCGGATATGGCCAGCGCGGTGGATATGATCAGGAAGGCATGCGGGAAGGTGAAAAAGACGGAACCGATAACAATCCCGATTGGCCCATAGATACTGGCCCCGAACAGCAGTTCCTTCATAATCCCCTGATTGCCGAACAGATAGACCAGCGCGATGCCGGGCAGCAGGGAGGGCACCAGAATGGGGGCCATCGCGATTAGCCGGAACACCCCCTTAAAGCGCATACACGACCGGTTCAGCGCATAGGCGAACCAGAAGGCCAGTGAAACCGTGATCACCGTGCTGATGGTGGCGATGAACAGAGAATTCTTGATCGAATTAAACAAGGCGGGGGTGGAAAAGTAGTTGATAAAGTTGCTGACACCCGTGGCCTTGACGGGGCGCAGTTGCACGCGGCGAAAATCGTTGCTGCTCAGCTCCAGCCAGTGGGTGCCTTCGTGCAG
>Ga0256841_1001547_pt1 | contig 19540 bp, 14 predicted proteins | sample 356308metaG_FD_185971 | JGI IMG/M metagenome (GOLD analysis project Ga0256841, IMG submission 185971) | Hydrothermal vent microbial communities from Mid Atlantic Ridge, Atlantic Ocean - 356-308 | ecosystem: Environmental > Aquatic > Marine > Hydrothermal vents | place: Atlantic Ocean: Mid... | reverse complement strand
CCGATTGTGCTTCGTGCCATACTACCAATCCGGGATGGACGCCTGCATCGGTAAACCACGACTTTTTTCCATTGACATTAGGCCATGACATTCAAGATTGTAATCAATGCCATACTACGGGTAATTTTTCTGATGCTGACCCCAATTGTGTTACCTGTCATCAAAATGACTATAACAATACCCAAAATCCGAACCATGCCGGTTCAGGATTCCCAACCGATTGTGCTTCGTGCCATACTACCAATCCGGGATGGACGCCTGCATCGGTAAACCACGACTTTTTTCCATTGACATTAGGCCATGACATTCAAGATTGTAATCAATGCCATACTACGGGTAATTTCTCTGATGCCGACCCTAATTGTGTTACCTGTCATCAGAATGACTATAACAATACCAATAATCCGAATCATCAGGCAGCACAATTCCCAACAGACTGTGTCGCGTGCCATACTACCAATCCGGGATGGACACCTGCAACTTTTGACCACGACGACCAGTATTTCCCTATTTATAGCGGAAAGCACAAAGACGAATGGAACAGTTGTACCGAATGCCACCTCAACAGCAATGATTTTTCTTCATTCAGTTGCATCAATTGTCACGAGCACAGTAACAAAAATAAAGTTGACAATGACCATAACGGCGTAAATGGATACACCTATGAAAGTAATGCTTGTTTTACATGCCATCCAAACGGTAGAGACTAAATGAAACACTATCACATTTTTTTACTACTTTTTGTGGGCATTGGCTCAGGAGCCTTTGGGCAAAGCAAACGGCAAACCCTTAAGGGAAAGATTTCTTTTGTTACCTCAAAGAATATCTATGTAAAATTTGAAAATACAGGCCCAATTAGTATTGGAGATACATTACGGATAGCCACAAAAAAAATACCTTGCTTGGTGGTGACCAGTAAATCTTCAAGTTCGGTAGTATGTTCAATTATTACCGATTGTGAAGCCTCAAAAAACGATGAAGTTTTTTACAACTACACGCCTAAAAAAGAAATAGTTCAAACAACTACTACTAAAGAGGTTTTAAAAGATACTATTGGTACCGCTATCATCAAAAAACCTAAAAAAGAAGTGAGTATAAAAAACAGGCCCGAAATCAAAGGAAGGCTTTCGGTAGCCGATTACAGTACTTTTTCGAGTATTCGGGATGACCGCCACCGGTTGGTATCGCGTTTTTCTCTTTATGCCAACCACATCAGTAATTTACCCTTATCATTTGATACGTATGCCACCTACCGCCAAGATTTGAGTTCAAAAAATACAACTAGTTTTGATAAAAACGGAATTTTGAATATTTATAACCTAGCCGTTCAATACGATATTGTGCCTACGCTTACCGTTGTAGCAGGGAGGAAAATAAATCAGAAAATGTCATCTATCGGAGCCATTGACGGCCTACAGGTTGAAAAATCTTTCGGCACCAACTATGTGGGTGTTATCGGTGGGTTTCGACCTGATTTTTTTGATTATGGATTTAACTCAGACCTCTTTGAATACGGTGCCTATCTAGGAAAAAGAACAAATTTTAAAAATTTCTATTCTCAAACAACAGCAGGATTTATCGAACAAAGAAACAACAATGAAATTGACAGGCGGTATGCTTATTTTCAGCATTCGAGTACTATTTTTAAAAAACTATCGCTGTTTTCATCGCTTGAATTGGATTTATATGACAAAATAAATAATGTTGTTGGCAACCGCTTACGATTGACCAATTTATATACTTCTTTAAGATATCGGTTTAGCCGCCAGCTCAATGTATCGTTATCATACGATGCCAGAAAGAGAATTGTATATTACGAAACGTTTCAAACCGAAGTAGAACGGTTGTTAAACGATGATATTACGCGCCAAGGCATTCGGGCACGAATTAATATTAGGCCATTTGATTTTATCAATACAGGGTTTAGTTATAGCAAACGATTTCAAAGTGACAATCAAAATAAATCGGATAATATTTATGTGTATTTTGGTATTACAAAACTTCCCGGTATCGGTGGCAGACTTTCGCTTAACTATAATATCAACTCCTCTAATTATTTAGAGAGTAATATCGTATCTTTAAGGCATTCGAGAACGTTTATGAGAAACCGGTTGAATGCCGATTTTTATTATAGGTTTGTCAATTATTCGTATTTAAACAGTAATAATGCATTGCCTAATGACAAAATAACACAAAATTACTTCGGTACCAACCTCTCATTTAATATAACCAAAAAATTAACGTTAAGTTTATCAGGAGAGCTTTCAACAAGTTCAACTGAAAATAATTATCGGTTTTATACCCGATTGATAAAACGATTTTACAATAAAAAAAGAAAAAAATAAATTATGATGTCAACAGTTAAACGTATCGCACTCGGTGCCATTATCATCAGTACAATCTATGCTTGTAACAAAGGCCCTAAAGTACTCACTCCGGTTACCAAATCACAATCACCCGAAAAAATGTCATCAATGCCTTCGGGTAAACCTTCAGCCCCTACTTCTTTTAGCGAAGGACTGCACACGGTAGTTGTAAAAGAAATTTTACCGGCTTCAAGATATGTATATCTCTATGTACAAGAAGGCAATGATAAATTTTGGATTGCCACACGCAAACAAGAAGTGACTATTGGTGAAACGTATTATTATAAAGGTGGACTCTTAAAAACCAATTTTGAAAGCAAAGAACATCAAAAAATGTTTGATAAAATTTATTTGGTTACCAATTTAGTGGGTAAAAACCATGCTTCAAATGCCACTTCCGGGAAGCCTGCTCCAACAAAAATGAAATCGAAAGGTTCTACAACTTTTGCCGTAAACCCGAAAAGAAAAATAGAAAAAACCGGGTCTGTAACCATTGCCCAATTGGTTAAAAATGCCAAAAAATACGAAGGAAAAACCATTCAGGTAAGTGGCGAGTGTGTAAAGATAAACCCAAATATTATGGGCAAAAATTGGATACACCTAAAGGATGGCAGTAATGATGAGTACGACTTGGTTGTTACTTCTAAGGCATTTGTTAAAGAAGGCAGTGTGGTTACAATGAAAGCCACTGTTGCCTTAAATAAAGATTTTGGTGCCGGTTATAAATACGGCCTTATTTTAGAGGAAGGCACCCTCGTAAAATAATGGCCGATTTTGTGGAATCAACAAATTTCAAAAGCGAAATACACAAACACGTATAAAACTCCTTCGAGAGGATTAGAAAATCCCTTCAAGGAGAAAGAAATTTATAAATAAAAATTACAAATCTGAGCTATGGTAGTTTTTGAGGTGTTAAATGCATGGATGATAGACCCACCTTTTTTTCCTGCCAGTAAATCGCCGGCAACAAATAATCCTTTAATGGTGGTTTCGCCACTTTCTTTTAAACGTGGGGATCCATTTTTAAATTCAATACCCATAGATTTTAAGAAATTGGTTGGTGTTGTTCCGCCAAGGGCATAAACCACTTTTGAAAATTCACGTGATTGGGCATCCTTAAAACAAACCAATGGCTTTTCATTATCAGATACTTTCACTTCTGAAATATCACTTTCCAATAAAATTTCGATTCGCTTATTAGCCTCTAATTCTTGTAAGGCATTTTTATTAAAAGAATTCATTCTGGCAAATTCATTTCGCCTGTAAGATAATGTAATACGATGCCCCATTTCAATAAGGTATTGTGCAAATTCTGATGCCGAATCGCCTCCGCCAACCACTAGGATATCTTCATTTTTTGATTGAAATGAGGTAATGTCAAAAAAGATACTTCCTTTTAATTTTTGAGGTAGTGGATACCCGGGTTTATTAGGCCTGCCAAAAATACCGATGGCAATGACTACAATCTTGGTTTGATAAGTATTCTTTGTTGTTTGTACTAAAAACAATGGTTTTTTTCGGGTTCCGACAGGTTCGATTTTTAGTACTTCTTCGCAATAGTTTACGGTCACGCCGGTTTTTTGTATCGCTTCGTCTAAATAACTTATGGTTTCTCCTTTTGACGAATCTTTTAAAGACATTACTCCGTGGCAAACAGCAGGAAGCCCTTTATAATTGGCAGTTACTAATTTTTTATCGGGATATAATGACCGGATGACCCATGAATGGGTTTCGGCTTTATCGATCATTAGAATATTATTGGCTTTAATCCCTGCCATTCGCGCTTCTGAAGCCAAAGAAATCCCGGCAGGGCCGGCTCCAACGATTAATAGTTTTAATGTTTTCATATAAAAATTATAAATACTTTTAGTTGATTAAGGTATTTTATAATTTCTATTTTCAATAAGCAACTCTCTAATAAATAAACAACTAACCTTGTTAAATTACTGAAATACTCATTGAGGAATTTGATATTAAAAAGATAAAAGCCTCCACAAAGGGGTATGAATAGGTTGATGTTTGCTTGCCTTTGTGTTGCTTTATTTTGCTGAGCAATAATACCGTAAAGCAGTTAATTAATATAAATACATTTGTATGATAATATATGACGAGTTAGTCGTTAGGCCAAATTTGCCCTTACGCAAAAAGAGTATAAAACGAACCCTTCCGTCCACGCTGTAGCGTGGCCACCTTCCCTTTGAAAGGGAAGGAGTTGGAATATGTCTTCAATTTAAAATAATACACCATTTTAAATCCTTTCTGCAAACTCCCCTCCTTTTTTAAGGAGGAGTGGGCGCGCCAGAACGCGCTCGGGGTGGTTACTTTTTAAAATAACTACTGATTTCATTTAGTACACGCTCTTTATCTTCAAACACTAATTTATTTTCAAATTGTATTACTTTAAATCTTAATTTTTCTAAATTTTGAGTTCTTTCTTCATCATAATTCTGTTGAGCAAAATCTAAATGAACAACACCATCCAGTTCTACGATTAGTTTTTCCGAAGCGCAATAAAAGTCAACTATGAAATTTTCTATGCTATGTTGCCTTCTGAATTTTCTTCCTTTTAATTGTTTTCTTTGTAAATATTTCCAAAGAGTAGCTTCTGCTGAAGTTAAACTTCCTCGTAATTTTTTTCTTCTTTCTTCTAAGTATTTTCTATTGTGGATATTAGTCATTTTTTAACCTATAAATTAGTATAATCATCTATTTGTTTTTTGGAATAAACCCTTCCGTCCACGCTGTAGCGTGGCCACCTTTCCTTTGAAAGGGAAGGAGTTGGAATTTGTCTGTAATTTAAAATTGCACTCAATTTTCAAATTCTTTTTGCAAATTCCCCTCTTTTTTTTGAGGAGGGGTGGGACGCGCCCTAAGCGCGTCTCGGGGTGGTTTTAAATATCTTTTGTATCAGGCAAAAATGAATCACTTTTCATTTATTGTAACTATTCAGGCTCCATCTATTCTATAAAATTGTTACCCGTAAAGGCCTGACAGGTTTTGAAACGAAAAAAAACCAATGCTAAATATTAGACAGATAGAATTATGTAACGGCCTTACATCAAATTTACTTTCTGTTTTCGCCAATAGGCCAATATGCTTATTAATAGTATTATGGCTACAAACACATATACCCAAATGGGAATGGGAATAGGGTCTCCGGTGGCATACGAGTGCAATCCTGACAGGTAATAATTCACGCCAAAGTAAGTCATCACAACGGTGGCCAATCCAAAAATGGTAGCTACATTGTATGAGAAGAGTCCAAACAGTTTCGGGATAATGCGCATGTGCAGTATAAATGCATATACCAATATGGTTACCAAGGCCCAAGTTTCTTTGGCATCCCAGCCCCAATACCTACCCCATGACTCATTGGCCCAAACACCGCCCAAATAAGTACCGATACTTACCATTACCAAGCCTCCTATCAAAGTGAGTTCGCTTATGTAGGTCATTTCGGTAATGATTCGCTTTACCCTTTTTTTATTGGTATCATTGATTAAAATCATAAGTACCAAATTGATAATTCCGATGATAGCCCCCAATGTTAAAAATCCGTAACTACCGGCTTCTAAAGACACGTGAATGGTTAGCCAATACGATTTTAGTACGGGTACCAGCGGGGTAATTTCAGGATCGAGAAAACTCAACATAGAGACAAAAAGTAGCGTAGATGCCAAGATCATAGTTGCTGCCAGGCCGCCGAATGATTTTCTTGCCAGTAGCACACCTGCTAAGGTAGCTGTTGAAGCAATATAAATCATAGATTCATATCCATTGCTCCACGGTGCCCTGCCCGAAACGTACCAACGCAATCCCAATCCGATGGTATGCATAATAAAACCAATCATCAAAAATGCGAACAAAACATTATATACTTTTTTTAATCTCAAAGAAGGCTTAAAAACCGATAAAAATAAAAAGAATAGAAATGCCATTCCCAAAATAAAATACCACAGTGATAACCGATTAAAAATATTGGCATTGTTAAGAAAAATTTCTGCTTTTATTTTCGCAGGAGCCGGCAACCTGTTCCCTCCTACTTTTGCCTGCTTGTTTTTTAGTGCTTCCAACAGGTTATCTGCTTGGGTATAATTACCGGTTTGCATCCCCGTTTGTAAGGCTGCTTTGTACTTGTTGAAAAAGTCATTTGCCTCTGTATTTTCGCCTTGGCCGGTATTATGGCTATGAGCAGACAACCACGTAGCATCCGGATTATTGGCATCGGGGACGATTCTGAGCATCGTACCCGAAAATACCATGTCTATAATATTGACCCTTTCGTCTATTTTTAATAATTCTTTTTCGTACACCCCTCGGTCTTTGGGTATTTTATTCAACGCTTTCCGTACGTCATCACTTAATTTATAATCGCCATTTTCAAAGAAAAAATCTCGATACGAAACATACTTTTTATCAACGCCTAATTTTTTCCTTACGTCAGGGTGTTCTCCTAATTTAATAATATTTTCTCCGTACCATTGGCCGGTATTGGCAAACATTCCCAATACTACTTGGTCGGCATTTTGGCCTTTGTAACTTTCTCTTCTGTATACTTTTCTCATTATTTCTCTCGACAGGGTGTGCATGGGTTTCATCCGCCCCCTAAAATCTTGTACTATCAACCTACTAAACTTTTTGGCGTGTTCTTTAGAAACTGTATATTTTTGATGGGTATGATTGCTTTGCGATTGCGCTGTTGCCATACCGGAAGAAAACAAGAGTAACATCAATAAAACGGCATCTTTTGCCCTCATTTTTTTGAGTTTTTGTGTTACTTGATAAAACCTTGTTTTTTTACTAAAGAATGTCCATAACATACCTAAAGTCAATAAGGCATATCCTAAATACGAGATGGTAGTGCCCCAAAAATCATGATTTACACTAAGATAAGTACCTTTTTCATCCCTGTCAAAAGACGATTGAAAAAAGCGATAGCCAGCATAATTTAAAATATTATTCATATATATCCGAAAATCTTTCGTTATATTTTTTTGTGTATCAATCAATTGCACTTCACTTGCATACGAAGAGGCATTGTTGGTCCCCGGATATTTATCCATGATAAATTTCTTTAATTTTATAGAAAACGGCAATGTTATGTTTTTGGCGCCATATGAAATCGATAAGCTCATATCATTATACGCTAACAGTGCAGGCCTTCCGTAGACTCTTTCTTGCCCGTAAACATAGGTTTCTTTCGTATTTCCGTTTACAGACACTTCCAATACCAGTGCTGCCAAACTTTGAGTTTGCATTTTTCGGTTTTCTGATGCGATACTTACTTCGCCACTTTTTACAAAATCACCAAAAACAAACCGATTACTGCCATCTGAATACAGCGAACGCAATTTTAGCGGGCTATAGACTTCAGATGGATAAATGGTGTCATTTTTTCTGGTTGCCATGGTCATTTGGGTAAACATCCTGTCAGCATTAAAGAATAATGAGTCGTTTTTATAATCGATATTGATGGCATCGGGCAATTGGTTTTTTGTAAAATTAAAAACCATATTCTGAATGCGTTTGGTTTGGCCTTTGGCAATAAAATAATCTTCCCTGCCATTCATTCCGGCAATTACAATTTTTAATACGGGTTTACCGGTATTTGTTTTTTTGAGTATTTGTTTGGCATTGGGAATAAATTCTTTTACCGCAATGTCAATCAAATCATTTTCAATCAAATATGACCGGTGCCAATGGTTATTTCCTAAACTCGCAAAAAGTACCGGTTCATTAAACTGATATTCTTTATTATTTTTAACGACTTTAAAATTCAAAAAGGTATTTGAAGACAAAAAGGTATTTGAGGTGTCGTTTTCCCGTATATGCATGATTCCTTCATATCCGAAATAACGCGTTATGCCGGCACCTATTAAAATAATTATGATGGCTGCATGAAATAATAATAAAGGCCATTTTTTTTGTGGTATCATTCTAAACCTTATGATGTTTACTACAATGCTGATACCGAATAAAATCAACAATAGTTCAAACCACCATGATTTAAAGATTATTTTTTGTGCCGCGCTGGTACCAAAATCATTTTCTACAAATGTTGCTACGGCAATGGCAATGGCAAATAACAACATATAAACGCCTGCTGCCCGAGTATTAAAAAAAGGGGTAAAAAATTTGTTGAAAATAATGAGAAGTTTTTTCATGTATGGCAAATATAAGTATTCAAAAATAATTAAAATATCTTTCTCATTTTTAGCAAAGTTAAAGTTAGTATTAGAAGGTCATTATTTCATAAAAAACTGTTCCAAAGCCCCTCAGCAATGGAACAGTTTAAAATTAATCAGCAGAAACTTTATCATAAGCAACTAACCCTTTTCTTAAATTCAAACCTTATAATATCGTTTCGTTTTAGTGACTAATTCCTTTTTTATATTTACTCTTTAGTCATTAAAAGATAATGCTTTTCCTTAATTACAATTTTTTATGATTTTAAGTTCGTCTTCCCCTTTTCTCAATTCTACTTTATCTTTGCCATCGTCTTCTGTTTCAATTTTACTCAATCTCCATGTATTATTAAATTCGGTTAATGTATCCATCGTTAGCTGCAAGCGCAAGCCGTCATTGGTAATGATGCTCCATGTTCCACCTGAACTTGTGTTATTTAATTCGGCACTAACCGTACCATCGGCATTAAAAGTTAAAACGGTATTTTTAACGTTTTCAAAATCTTGTTCATTAACTTTTAATTCATCTACTTTCCACGGGCATGCCGTTAGCAAATCAGAAAACCCTTGGGCATCCATATCGGTATTATCATCATCGTCAAAATCATTATCATCATCTTCATCACATTGGTTTTTAACATTGTCTATGGCGGTTTCCAATTCATTTAAATTATTTATTATCAAATCATTACCATTAAAAAGTGTAATGGTAATCGGAAAATTGATATTGACAATAACATCGTCATTTAAATCTTCAATAAAATCGTGCATCTCGTTATCATTGCTAATGGTAATGGTATTTAACAATTCATTTGAGGTATTAAAAACCGAGGCCGTGATAGGGTATTGAAAATCTAAACATTCTATATCGTCATCTATTCCGCTATTGCAATCATCATCTATAAAACTTTCGAGTTCGCTTTGACTATTGACGGTAACTTCGGTAAAATCACTAAATATTAGCGTTACCGGAAATATAATTTCGATAGTATCAACATCACTAGAACTATCGTCAAAAATACTTTCTATCACTTCATAGTCATTCGCTGTTACTACAACAATGGTCGTTCCGTTAGCAATGACGGTTACCGGTAGTTTTATAGAAAAACAACTGGCTCTATCGATTATATTATCTTTTGAACCATCGTGCAATGAAGTGCGGTTCATCAAATTTGCTACTGTAGAGTTTGCTTTTAAGCCCGGGTCTTGTGTACGGTCAATAAGAATCGTTTCTTCTTTTCTACACGAAAAGAAAATGAATAACAAAAGAAACGAGACTACTATCGATAACTTTATGTTTATTTTCATAACTTCCAAAAATTTATACTTTTGCAAACACCTTTGATTAAATAACAACTAACTTGCTTAAATTACTTAAAAAAAGTATTTTTTTATACTTTTGCCGAATATTTTTTTAAAAATGCCAAAAAAAATTAAACATACTGTTTGTGACGAAAAAGTATTTTCAAGCATTTATAAACAGTATGCCAAAGACCTTCACGATTACTTGTACTACAAATTTGGTAGTCAAATGGATATCAATGATAAAGTACAAGACGCTTTTATGAAGTTATGGGATAATTGTAAAGATATCGTTCCGGAAAAGGCAAGGGCATTTTTATTCACCGTTGGCAAAAATATGATGCTTAATAGATTTAAACATCAGAAAGTTATCTTAAAATTTCAGGAAATAAGACCTAAAGACTATACCAATGAAACTCCTGAATTTTTATTAGAAGAAGAGCAGTTTTATCAAAAATATCAAAAAGCACTAAACAGTTTAAACGAAGAACAACGTGTTGCTTTTTTGCTAAATAAAGTAGAAGGAAAACGACATAAAGAAATAGCCGAAATACTCAATATTACATCTAGGGTAGTTGAATATAGGATATATAGCGCTTTTAAGATAATTAAAGAACAAGTTAAAGGTTTTAAGTAAAATATTCGGTAAAAATGAATTTTAAGTTGTTATACTTTTAGAAATCCCTAGCATATGGATAAAGAATACATATTAAAAAAATGGTTAGCCGGTGAACTTACCGACGAAGAATTGGCAACGTTTAAAAAATCAGAAGATTTTGAACTCAACGCTAAAATTATAGAAGGAGCCAAAAAATTTAAAGCTTCGCAATTTTCTACAGTAAGAAGTTATGATGAGTTTAAAAATGGATTAAAAAATAAAAAATCGCCATTGATACGTTTAAATTCTTACAAAACCGCGTTGAGAATAGCAGCTCTTTTTGTAATAAGTTTAGGCATTTACTTTGCTTTTTTAGCATCTAATGTAACAACTGTACAAACAGTGGCAAGCCAAAAAACTACTTTTGAGTTACCCGATGCTTCTTCGGTTGTACTAAATGCTAATTCTACTGCCAAATACAATAAAAAGAAATGGGCCGATAAAAGAGAAATATCATTAGACGGAGAAGCCTTTTTTAAAGTTGCTAAAGGTGCTACATTTGATGTTATTACAACCAATGGTACCATTAGTGTTTTAGGAACACAATTCAATGTAAAAAATAGAGCTGATTATTTTCAAGTAACATGCTTTGAAGGGATTGTAAGTGTAAAGAGCCACAGAGAATATTTTCAACTAACCCAAGGCAAAACAATAAGAATTATTGACGGAACAGTAGTGACAGATACCATAGGTTATAAAAAACCCCGATGGATAGACAATAAAAGCAGTTTCAAGAGCGTTCCTCTATATGAGGTGTTAAATGAGTTTGAAAGGCAATATAATGTTACAATAACCACCCAAAATATAGATACGAAACGTTTATTCACCGGGGGATTTGTTCATGACAATATTGACCAAGCCCTAACAACTATTACAGTGCCTTTCGATTTAACATTTAAAAAAGAAAATTTAACTAACATCACCTTATATAGCAGTGAGTAAGAAACATAAAAGTATTATTTTTTTCATACTTTTCCTTTTTTCCACTATCCTCTATGCGCAAATAGATAAAGAAAAAAAACCTTTATCTGAAATTTTAACTATACTGCAAAATAAGTATAACTTTCAATTTACGTATGCTGATGATGCTATCAAGGGTATGTTTATTGAAGAGCCCTCTGCCAACCTTACATTTAAAGAAGTACTTACTTATTTAAGAAAAAAAACAGGGCTCATTTTTAAAGTTTTAGAAAACAATTTTGTAGCCATTCAACCTAGAAACGAATCTTTATCTGTCTGTGGTTATATCATTGATTATGAGACTAAATTACCCGTAGAAAATGTAAATATCATCGCCAATAATTCATATACTACTTCTGATGCCTTCGGATATTTTAAGTTCAATATCGAGCAAGAAAACGAAAATATAACCATACATAGATTAGGGTATTATAGTATAGTAAAATCCTTTAGTTATTTTAAAGAAAATGATTGTATAAATATATATATATTGCCACAAATTGAAACCTTGTCAGAAGTCGTTATCCCTAATTTTCTAACTAAAGGCATAGACAAAATTGCTCATGGGGCGTTCACTATCAATTTTTCTAATTTCGGCATACTTCCGGGGTTGATAGAAACTGATGTGTTACAAACGGTACAAGCCTTGCCGGGAATTCAAAGTGTTAATGAAACCGTATCAAATATCAATATTAGAGGAGGTACTCACGATCAAAATTTACTATTATGGGATGGTATTAAAATGTATCAATCAGGGCATTTTTTTGGATTAATTTCTATCTTCAACCCTTCAATCACTACAGATGTATCGGTTATTAAAAATGGTACAAGTGTAGATTTATCCGATGGTATTTCGGGTACCATTGCCATGAAAACAGCATCAAATATCAAGAATTCATTTTCTGGCAGTATTGGCGCAAACTTTATCAATGTTGATGGTTTAATAGATATGCCATTAGGCAAAAAATCATCATTACAACTATCGGCGAGAAAAGCATTGAGCAACACTTTAGAAACCCCTACATATACCGAATATTTTAACAGGATACTGAGTAACACAGAAGTTATTCACCCAACTACTAAAGTTGAAAATACAAACATAAAATTTGAATTTTATGATACCAGCTTACGGTGGTTATATCACATTTCTAAAAAAGACCAACTCAGGCTCAATTTTTTAATGGTATTTAACGAACTTGAATTCGATGAAATTGCAACGCTTAATGATGTTCAACAATCAAAAAAAAGTAGCCTTGATCAAAATAGTATTTCAGGAGGAATTTTTTACAAAAGAAAATGGAATTCTAAATTTGTAAGTACACTACAAATTTATGAAACCGACTATACATTAAAAGCCATCAATGCCGATATATTAAACCAACAACGTTTATTACAAGAAAATGTCGTTTCAGAAACTTCACTTAAATTAAATACTTGGTATAAATATAACACCAACATATCTTTTCTTAACGGATATCAGGTTACTGAAACCGGAGTAAGCAACTTATCAGATGTTGACAACCCAGTGTTTAAGGAATTTATACGAGAGGTCATTAGAGAACATGCTCTTTATTCACAAATTAATTATCAATCAACTTCTAATAAAACTTCTGTAAGAGTGGGAATTCGATACAATTATATAGAAAAATTTAAAAAACACATTATTGAGCCCCGATTGAGTTTACACCATAAGTTTCTAGACAATTTCAGCCTCGATATCTCAGGTGAGCTCAAACATCAAAACACTTCGCAAATTATCAATTTTCAAAATGATTTTTTAGGAATTGAAAAACGGAGATGGGTGTTATCTGACAATGATAAAATCCCGATACTGATTAGCCAACAGACTTCAATCGGGCTTAATTACAGTCACCAAGGATGGCTCATAAGTGCTGAAGGGTATCTCAAAGAAGTTGATGGCATCACCTCGCAAAGTCAAGGATTTTTAAACCAATATATTTCAAGAAAAGAAAATGGTAGTTATCAAGTTAAAGGATTAGAATTTTTAATCAATAAGCGATTTAGAAAATTAAGTACTTGGTTCAGCTATACTTATGCCAATAATACATATACTTTTAAAAATTTTCAAGAAATCAACTTCCCGAATAACTTAGATATAAGGCATACACTTACCTTCGGTTCTTCATTTTCAACAAAAAAATTAAAGATATCAGCCGGAATGAATTGGCATACAGGAATACCCAATACAAATCTTGTCAACCAAAATGAAATTGTCAACAACACCTTACATTATGAAAGTGCTAATAGTAGCAGGGTTAAAGAATATTTCAGGTTAGATGTGTCTGCCATTTATAAATTCCATTTTTCTGAAAAAGTAAACGCTATTTTAGGAGCCTCCTTATGGAATAGCACTAGTAGAAAAAATTTATTAAACGATTATTATCGCTTAGACATTGATAGTCATCCGCTAGAAATAAAACAAACCTCTTTAGGCTTGACACCTAATTTTACTTTTAGAGTAGAATTTAGATAAAATCATTCTAAAACTGTTATTTCCAAATAAACAACCTTGTAAGCCTGCTATCTACCGTAGGCAGGTTAAACCTAATTTTATCACTTGCCAAAGCAGAACACAAAAGAAGATTCATAATGTATAGATTTTCTATACATTTGTGCCATGAGTACTCAACACATAAAATTAGCAAAACTACTTTTATTAACTTCTTTATTATATCTGATTTCGGCATGCAAACAAACAGAAAAAAAGCCAATCTCTGTTACCAATACGAACATAAAATACGCAAAAGGGTTTACTATTCAATCTTTTAAAAATTATAAAAAACTCATTATCAAAGCCCCGTACCCCAACGCTGACGAAACGTTTGAAGTTGTATTGCTCCCCAAAGGCAATAACCTTCCTAAAGAGGTAAAAGGGGCGAAAATAATAGCTACCCCTATTGAAAAAATAGTAGTTACCTCTACCACCCATATCCCCATGTTAGAATTGTTACACCAAGAACAAAGTTTGGTAGGCTTTCCCAATACAAAATACATCTCGTCAATAAGAACCCGGCAGCGCATTGCCGACGGTGCTGTCAAAGAATTGGGCAATGAACAAGATATCAATATAGAAGTGTTGCTCAACTTACAACCCGAAGCCGTCATTGGTTTTGCCATAAACAGCAATAATAAGATGTTTGCCAACATAGAAAAAGCCGGTATTCCCGTATTGCTAAATGGCGATTGGCTCGAAGAAACCCCTTTGGGAAGAGCAGAATGGATTAAATTTTTCGGAGCGCTTTTCAATAAAGAAAAAGAAGCCGACAGTATTTTTAATGCTATTGAACGCCAGTATAAAGAAGCTGAGCTTATAGCAAAAAAGGCGGCAAATTCCCCTACGGTTTTATCAGGTGCCTTATTTAAAGACGTATGGAATCTACCCGCCGGAGACAGCTTCGTAGCACAGTTTTTAAAAGATGCCAACACCCGGTATTTATGGGCAGACACCAACGGAAAAGGCAGCCTTTCGCTCAATTTTGAAAGTGTATTAGACAAAGGGAAATCAGCCGAATTTTGGATAGCCCCCGGATATTATACCAGTTTATCACAATTAAAGAATACGAACGAACACTATACCCAATTTGAGGCTTTTCAACATCAAAACATCTATTCGTTTGCCAATAAAACAGGTGAAAATGGCGGGGTTTTGTACTATGAATTAGCACCGGTACAACCACACATTGTGCTCAAAGATATTATCAAAGTCGCTCACCCTGAGTTATTACCCGAGTATCAACCCTTTTTCTTAGAGAAACTAAAATAAAACCTTGGCTATTCGCAATACATATAAAATACAATTTATCCTGCTAGGTATCCTTTTTGCAGCCGTTATTTTACTAAACCTAAGTTTGGGTTCTGTTGATATTCCTTTTAAAACCATTCTCAAAACCTTAACAGGAAACAGAATTGCCAATGAAACATGGCAAATCATCATTTTACAGTACCGCTTGCCAAAAACCATCACTGTCATTTTAGTAGGCTCAGGACTCTCTATTTGCGGGTTGTTAATGCAAACTCTTTTTAGAAATCCCCTAGCAGGCCCATTTGTATTGGGTATCAGCTCAGGTGCCAGCCTCGGTGTGGCTGTGCTGATATTGGGTGTCTCAGCTTTTTCAGGAAGCATGGCAAGTACTATATTTTCGAATATCGGGTTGGCGGCCGCTGCCAGTATCGGGGCATTTTTGGTATTGTCAATAGTCTTATTGGCGGCCAAAAAAATTAAAAATACCATGTCTATTCTCATCATAGGCCTGATGTTTGGAAGTTTTACCGCAGCCATTATCAGTGTATTGGCCTATTTTAGCAGTGCCGAAAACTTACAACAATATGTATTTTGGACTTTTGGCAGCCTAGGCAATTTAGGATGGAATGAAATTAGTATCCTAAGCGTACTCTATATAGTAAGTGTCTTTTTTTTAATTACCATCATCAAGCCCTTAAACAGTTTACTACTAGGTGAAAATTATGCTATAAGTTTAGGGGTAAACCTCAAAAAAACCAGAACCGACATATTGATTGTTACCGGAGTATTAACCGGTGTAATTACTGCTTTTTCGGGGCCCATTGCTTTTATTGGCCTCGCAGTGCCACACCTAGCCAAACTTATAATCAATACGTCAAACCACAAAGCATTACTACCGGCCGTAGCAATTATCGGTGCCATTGTAATGCTTATAAGCGATACCATTGCACAATTGCCCAACAGTGCATATACCCTACCCATCAATGCCGTTACCTCAATATTCGGGGCACCGGTAGTAATTTGGCTACTTATCAGAAAACGAAAAATACATTTTTAAGGTGAATACCAACGTATCAAATAGTATCGAAACACAACATCTTTCTATCGGTTATAAAACTAAGAAGCATATCAATTGCATCGCTAAAAATATCAATCTTACGTTGCCGAAAGGAAATTTAGTATGTATTCTGGGGAAAAACGGTATTGGCAAATCAACCCTACTGAGAACCTTAACCAAGGTACAGCCTAAATTATCGGGTGAAATACGGGTCGACGGAAAGAAACTGGAAAATATTCCAAACAGTGAATTGGCAAAAAAAATGAGTTTGGTATTGACCGAAAGAATTCCTGAAAATAACCTCACCGTATACGAATTGATTGCCTTGGGCCGCCAGCCGCATACCAATTGGCTAGGTACCCTCACTGACGAAGATATTTCTTTTATCAAATTAGCCATACATCAAACAAACATCACACAATATATTGATAAAAAATATGATGAATTGAGCGACGGGCAATTACAAAAAGTAATGATTGCCAGAGCATTGGCACAAAACACTGAGCTTATTACGTTAGATGAACCCACAGCACATTTAGACCTTCATAATAAAATAGAAATTTTTCAATTACTGAAAAAATTGAGTAAAAAACTGCATAAAACCGTTTTGATTTCTACCCATGAAATTCACCTTGCCTTGCAATTGGCAGATGCGCTTTGGTTAATGACCGATAATGGTATCCTATCAGGTAAGACAAGTACGCTGATAGCAAATCAAAGCGTCGCCAACCTTTTTAATTCAGATTTCGCGATATTTGACCCAAAATTGAAACAATTCATCATCAATACTTAGTATTTTTAATTACTTTTGAAGTTTCGCTAAAACAATAAATTCATTTAAACAGCTTTATGAAAAATAGCATCCTACTCGTTACCACTTTCTTACTACTTTCTTGTAGCACTTCAAAACCCACTGAGAACAAATCTGTTAAAGACACCGCAAAAAAAGGTGATATTGCCCGAAAATATGCGGCGAGCATCTCTCAAGACAGCTTGAAAAAATTTGTTTATACCTTGGCTTCCGATGAATTTGAAGGGCGGAGAACCGGAGAAAAGGGGCAAAAATTAGCAGCACAATATATCATCGGCCACTATAAAAATTTAGGTATCCCTGCTGCCAACGCAGATGGCAATTATTTACAACACATTCCCCTTGAATTCTTAAATGGCATGTCTAACGATGCTTCTGAAAATGTAGTTGCTTATATCAAAGGTTCAGAAAAACCCGACGAATATGTAATATTATCGGCACATTATGACCATCTAGGTGTTAGAGGCAAACAAGTTTATAATGGCGCCGATGACGATGCTTCGGGCACTTCTGCCCTATTGGCCATTGCCGAAGCCTTTCAAAAAGCTGCCAAAAGTGGCAATAGGCCAAAACGCTCTGTTGTATTTTTGCATGTTACCGGAGAAGAAGAAGGTTTATTCGGCTCAAAATATTATACAGAACATCCAATCTTTCCACTAAAAAATACAGTGGTAGACCTAAACATTGATATGGTAGGCAGGTACGACAAGCAACATGCCGATAATCCTGAGTTTGTATATTTAATAGGAGCTGATAAATTGAGTACCGAACTGCACCGGCTATCGGAAGCTACCAATAAAAAATACATGAACTTATTGTTAGATTATACCTACAATGATGAAAATGACCCCAACCGGTTTTATTACCGGTCAGACCACTATAACTTTGCTAAAAATGGTATTCCTATTATTTTTTATTTTAACGGGGTGCATGATGACTATCATAGAGCGACAGATACAGCCGATAAAATTCGGTATGATTTACTTCAAAAAAGGGCACAGTTAGTATTTTATACGGCATGGGAAATAGCCAATAGAAAAAACCGTTTAGTAGTTGATAAGAACTAATTGTACGCAATCATAGACATAGAAACAACGGGCGGAAAGTATAATGAAGAAGGCATTACCGAAATTGCAATTCATAAATACGACGGGCATCAAGTAGTAGATACTTTTATTAGTTTATTGAACCCTGAGCGCGAAATTCAACCCTTTGTGGCCAACCTTACCGGTATTAATAATAACATGCTTAGAAATGCCCCAAAATTTTATGAGGTAGCCAAACGCATTGTTGAAATTACTGCCGATTGTATTATTGTAGCCCACAATGCCAATTTTGACTACCGCATTTTACGTACCGAATTTAGGCGGTTAAGTTTTGACTATGAACGGCAAACTTTATGTACCGTAGAATTGAGTAAAAAGTTACTTCCGAATTTAGAATCTTATAAACTGGGAAGGTTGTGCCGCAAGTTGGGAATTCCTGTCACTGACCGCCACCGAGCCAATGGAGATGCCATTGCTACCGTTAAACTCTTTAAATTATTACTCGATAAAGACGTACAAAAAACAATTATTACCAATGCCATACGCCGAGAGCCTAAATATCAATTAGACCCCAAACTAATAAACATTATTGAAAGCTTGCCCACTGCTACCGGAGTGTATTATATGCACAAGGCAAATGGTAAAATTATCTATATCGGCAAAAGTAAAAACATTAAAAAACGCATCAATCAACATTTTACCAGTACGAGCCCCAAAGCAACAAAAATGCAGTTGCAAGTAGCCGCTGTTACCTATGAAACTACCGGTAGCGAATTGGTTGCCTTGCTAAAAGAAAGCGAAGAGATTAAACGCAACAAACCCATTTACAATACAGCCTTAAAAAGAACGCTTTTTTCGTATGCCCTGTATAGTTTTGTAGATACCGAAGGGTATATAAACCTAAAAATTGACAAAGTTGACGGTAGAAAAAAAACCATCACAACCTTTACCAATAGGCAGAGTGCCAAAAGTTTTTTGTTCAATGCCCTTGAAAAATATACCCTATGCCAAAAATTAACCGGCTTGCACCCCACAAAAAAGAACTGTTTTAATTATACTATTAAAGCCTGTAACGGCGCATGTATTGGCATAGAACCGCCAGAATTATACAATAAAAGAGTACAGCAATTGATACAGCATAACAGTTTTGAAAACAAAAGTTTTGTGATTGTTGACAGCGGCCGGCAAACCGATGAACGTTGTGCCATCTTAATAGAAAACGGTATTTTTAAAGGCTTGGGATATTATAATCTTAATTTTCAACTCAATACCATTGAGATGATAAAAACCATTATCACTCCCATGGAAAACAACAGAGATGTACAACATATTTTAAAAAATTATCTAAGAAAAAATAAAAGGACAAAAATTATAAGGTTTTAAATAATGAAA
>Ga0256841_1001546_pt1 | contig 19548 bp, 13 predicted proteins | sample 356308metaG_FD_185971 | JGI IMG/M metagenome (GOLD analysis project Ga0256841, IMG submission 185971) | Hydrothermal vent microbial communities from Mid Atlantic Ridge, Atlantic Ocean - 356-308 | ecosystem: Environmental > Aquatic > Marine > Hydrothermal vents | place: Atlantic Ocean: Mid... | reverse complement strand
GAATGCATAGGGGTCGGCCTTGAGCAGGGTGGTATCGTAGGGAGTGATGATGTGATACTTGTAGGTCTGGCCTTTTGTGAGATGTGGGATGAAGCCTTCCCAGATCCCGGCTTCCCCTCTTTTCAACGGATCGGCGTGTGGGTCGTAGCCGTTCCAGTCTCCCACCACGCTCACCGCTTTGGCGTGGGGAGCCCATACGGCGAAGTAGTAGCCCCGCTCACCCTTTCGCTCCATCGGATGGGCGCCGAATTTCTCGTAAAGCCTCGTGTGGGTGCCCTCTTTGAAGAGGTAGATGTCAAGATCGCTAAATCGTGTGATGTCGTGGTAGATCATTGGCGGCGCTCCTGTGCGTAGTGGTAGTGCTCTTCGTACTCTTTGGCACTTCTTTGCCAGCTAAAGCGCTGGCTCATGGCGAAGCGCTGCATCTTCGCTATTCCCTCTTTGTCGTGGATCCAGGTATCCACGGCCCATTTGGTAGTGTGGTAGAGGGCGTGGGCGCTTGGATCGTAGAACTTGAAACCGTCTCCAGCTTTGCTTTGGGGGTCGAAGTTGACGATGGTATCTTCCAGTCCGCCCACCGCATGGACGATAGGCAGCGTCCCGTAGCGAAGTGAGTAGATCTGGTTGAGGCCGCAGGGCTCGAAGAGACTCGGCATCAAAAAGAGATCGCTTCCAGCTTCGACCTTGTGGGCCAGCTCGTTGGAGTAGCCGATGTAGCAGGAGAAATTGGGGTATCTGGCGGCGATGTCGCTAAAGAACCCTTCGGCCCACTTCTCTCCGGCTCCCAAAAGGACATATTGGGCAGGCAGATGCAAGAGCCCCTCGATGGTCTGGGCAATGAGGGAGATCCCTTTTTGCTCGGCGAGCCGCCCCACGAAACCGATAAGGGGGATATGGGGGTTTTCTTCTAGTTGGAAGGTTCGTTGCAGATCGGCCTTGCACCAGGCTTTGCCTTCCATATCCTCCAGGTCGTAGTTTTTGGCGATGTAGGGATCGGTGGCCGGATTCCACTCCTCGTAGTCCACTCCGTTGAGGATACCGCGGAGTTTGTAGCTGTGGGCTCGGATGTGATCGTGCAGCCCGAAGCCAAACTGGGGTGTCTGGATCTCTTTGGCGTAGGTGGGGCTGACGGTGGTGATGGCATCGGCGTGGAAGACGCCCCCTTTGAGGAGGTTGAGAGCACCCATCGCCTCCATCTCCAAGGGGTTGAAGTGCTCCCAGCCTATCTGGAGGTAGCTAAAGGCATGGCGGTCGAAGATCCCTTGGTGCTGGAGGTTGTGGATGGTGAAGAGGGAGGCGCTTTTGGCAAAGTAGGGATCGTTTTGGACGTTGTGGAGGATCGGGACTGCGGCGGTGTGCCAGTCGTTGGCGTGGAGGATGTCGGGCTGGAAGCCGATCTTTTTGGCGAGATTCAAAACGGCTTTGGAGAAGAAGATGAAGCGCTGGTCGTTGTCCTCGTAGGAAAAGCCCCGCTCATCGGCGTAGAGCCCGCTTCTGCCAAAGTAGCGCTCGTAGTCGATGAAGTAGACCTCCATTTTTTCGAGAGTGGTTTTGAAGACCCCTGCCCAGAGCGTCCCAAGAGGCCCCATCTCCACTCCCAGCGGTCCCGGGATATGATCGAGGGTGGATCTATCGATGGCGTAGTAGCGAGGGAGCACCACTTTGACCTCATGCCCCAGCTTCGCCAGGGCTTTTGGCAAGGCTCCCGCCACATCCGCGAGTCCTCCCGTCTTGACGAAAGGGACCATCTCCGATGCGCAAAAAAGTATCTTCATAGCTCCTCCAGTAATATTTTGGCTCCCTCCAGGGAAGGCTCTTGCAATCGGCTGAACTCAATGGGTAGGAGACTAAAAGGGGGAGCGTAGTTGCGGATATGTTCTTTGACGTATTCTACCACGAAGGGATTGCTCTTGATCACGCCTCCTCCAAGGACGAGGAGTTTCGGGTTGCACAGCGTGAGCATGGTAGCGGCGGCATGGGTGATGGCTCGTAGATACTCTTCTTTGACGCAGCTCTCCTCCAAAGAAGCGGCGCAGCCTTTGTAGCGGCCCCACTTTTTTAGACCGCTTCCGGAAGTGTAGAGTTCGATACAGTTGTCCTTGCCGCATCCACAGCGAAAGGGAGCCTTTTTATAGGGGATGTGGCCGATTTCTCCTGCAAGATTTTCGGATCCTCTGCAGAGTTTCCCATCTTCGATGATACCGCTTCCAAGGCCCGTACCGCTATAAAGTGCCACTAAAAAAGCGGCCCCGAAGTACCGCGCTTCCGCCAGTGCGGCGCAGTTGAGGTCGTTTTCTACGATGTAGGGGATGCCAAGCTTTTGTGGCTGGAAAGGGGCCTTGACGTTGGGTGCAGAGAGGATGCGGCCGCAGCAGACCTGTCCTGCGAAGGAGATGGCGATGGCCTCGATGCGGTGTTTTTGGATCAGATCTTGCAAGAACGACTGCACATCGATATCTTCGAGCTTCACTTTGTAGGTTCGATCCAGGAAGTATCGCAGATAGGTGCCCCCGATATCAACGGCCATCTTCATGCATGATCCTTTCGTAGAGCCTGTAGTACTCCTTGGCGCATCTGTCGATGGAAAAGTCGCATCCCATGTCGAAGCGCCTGGTCTCTTGGCTTTTTGGGTGGTATCTGAGGGCGTCCTCTACGCTTTTGAGAAGATCCTTGATCCAAAATCCCTCGCCGCATCTGCTGCTGCCTATGGGATGGACGCTGTCTCTTAGCCCTCCTACCGGGCGGACGATCGGGATGGTACCGTAGCGCATGGCGATTATCTGGTTGAGACCGCATGGCTCGAAGCGGCTTGGCATCAGCAAGAAATCCGCCGCTGCGTAGAGTTGGTGGGAGAGGATCTCCTTGTAGCCGATGAAAGCTTTGTAGTTGGGCGCTTTCAAGGAGGTGACCGCCTTTTCGAAACGCTCCTCCCCTTCGCCCAGGATGAAAAGATTGAGCTCTTTTGCGAGGAGTTCGGGCAGTGCCTCGATGAGGGTGTCGATCCCTTTTTGCTCCACGAAGCGGCCGATGAAGATGAAGAGGGGGTTGTCATCTTCGAAAAAGGTCTTTTTGATCTCCTTTTTGCGCCCGATGGTAGCTGCGTCGAAGTGGTAGGGAAGGAGGGGATCCTTTGCAGGATCGAAAATATCGTAGTCGATACCGTTGAGGATGCCTGTGAGCTTGGAAGCGTGTTTTTTGAGAAAGCCATCGAGTCCGCAACCAAAAGCCGGTGTCTGGATCTCCTTGGCGTAGGTGGGGCTGACGGTGGTGACGTGGTCGCTGTAGGCGATGCCGGCTTTGAGGTAGTTGACTTTGCCGTAGAACTCCAGCCCTTCCATAGTGAAATAGGGCCCCAGGGAGAGCTCTTTGGCCACGGAAGCTTCGAAAATCCCCTGATAGGCCAGGTTGTGGATGGTGAAGATCTTTTTGCAAGGAGCGTAGAGGGCGGCCAGGGCGGTATGCCAGTCGTTGAGGTGAAGCAGGTCGACTCCCAGGATCCAGGAGAGTTTGGCGATGGCTGCGCTGAAGATAGCGAATCTAAGCCAATTGTCCTCGTAGGCACTACCGGGCTCACCGTAGGGGTAGTCCCGCTGGCAGAGCGACTCTTCGTAGATGAAGTAGGTGGTTTCGTGGCGGTAGATCTCCACCCTTCTTCCGAAGACTTCGAAGTCGATATCGCACTTTTGAAAAGGGATGTCGATGAAGCGGTATTTTGGCATGACGCGGTAGATCTCGCAATGTCTGCCGAGTGCCTTGGGCAAGGCGGCGGCCACGTCGGCCAGTCCCCCGGTTTTGGCGTAGGGGTAGATCTCGCTGGCAGCGAAGAGCACTCTCATAGATGCCTCCCAAGAAGTTTGGCTGCCTCTTTCGGATCAAGGGGATTGATGGCGCACTGGCTTGCGATCTCGAATCCTCCCAAGGTATAGATGCGGGGAGTGATGCGGATGAAGAAGCGGAAAAACCGCTCTATTTCAGTGAAATACTCCTCGTTTTCAAAGTTTTGGTTGAGTGGCGGCAGATAGAAAAGGAGGTTGAACCCCACGTCGCCGAGCTCCCTTTTCATCGATTCAAAGAGTGATCTCAAAAGCTCTGCGAGCTCCCGCAGGTCCTCTTCATCCAGTGTGGCAAGGGAGTGTGTGGAGGAGAAGATCATACTCTCAAAAGGAAAGAAGGATGCGAAGGGGCAAAAGAGCTTGAATCTGGGGCTTGCTTTGAGGATATAGGGGGTGTGCATACTCTCGAAAAGCGTGACGCCGTGCTCCTTATAGTGCGAAAAGGTGCGATCGAAGAGGCGCTTTTGGGACCTGCTCATAAGGGGAGTGGCGACGATCTGGGTATGGGGGTGGGGCTGGGTGGCGCCGGCTGAGGGGCCATGGTTTTTAAACACGTTGAGCTGCACCAGCCTCCTGTCCTTTCGCAGATCCTCCATCCGCTCCTTGATGGTGAGAAGCCAGTAGAAGAGCTCTTCATTATCCAGCTCCAGGTCGCTCACGTGTCTTGGGGTATCGACGATGATCTCGTGGGCGCCGAAGCCTCCCCACGCTTCCCCCTCTTCTTGGCGGTAGGCAAAGGGGGTCTCGATCTGTAGCGCTTTGTAGAGATTGGGCACGACGCGCGTGCGCCAGGAGCCCTCTTTTTCAATGCGGTAGATCTCGGGAGGCGTGAGCTCTTCGTGGCCGGGGCAAAAGGGGCATGTGCCCTCTTTCATCGTGCGCTCGCATCGAAGCTCCATGGGTCTGTGCAGACGCTCCGGAGCGATGATGACGTACTCGCCTAGCAGCGGATCGTAGCGGATCTCAGACATGGCGGATCTCCAGAGCTCCACGAAGTTTCAAGCTCTTGGAAAAGGGGAGCGCCGCCGCTATGCTGATCCCTTGCAGGGTCGCTTCGAACCCCTCTTCGTTCTGGGAGACGGTGTAGGTTTTAGCAAGGTACCACTCGGCATCCTGGTCCAGCTCGATGGTGATGGCTCTACCTGTAAATGGATCGTCGATTCTAAGACTTCGGCCCTCGAAACGCTCTTGGAAAGCCCCTTCGTTGAAGCGCAGATCTTCGTAGGCGGCGAAATGGAGGTTCCACTCGAGGGCGTAGCGGTAGGTGCGGGGGGCTTGCGTGAGGAGGTCGATCTCGAAGCCAAGCCGCCTCTTTTTGATCTCGTAGCGTTTGGTAAGAGTGGCGGCGTAGCACTCATCTTGGTAGATCCCTCCTGATCGTTCGAAGGTGAGCCCCTTTCGTTCGAAGGGCTGGTTGGCGAAATCTCCATACTCTTTGAAATCGCAGCGAAAGAGGCTTTTGGCGTCGAAGGAGTCGTCGCTGATGTGGTCGATGAAGGAGTTTTTGGTGTACCAGTCGTAATAGAGCAGCTCCTTGATACGCTCCTCCACTTTCGGTTCGAGTGTGTGGATGGTCTCGATCCCCGCTTCGTGGTGTCTGTGTTCTTGGGGGTGGAAGATCTTTTCATGGTAGGCTTCGTAGCGCCTGGTGAGGGTGTTTTGGAAGTTGAACATGGCCTCATTGTCTAGAAGTTCGATGAGCTGCCCTCCGTAGCGAGTGTAGAATCGATAGACCATATCCTGAGTGTGGACCTCGCTCTCCTCGTAGCCATCCAGATCCATGTCCTCATGAATGACGCAGGGTCTTTGGAAACGCTTTTGCTCGCATTTGGCCAGGTAGCGGTAGGCGTTGTCCCTGAGGTTGGGAAGGTAGAGCCCTCCGAAGATCCCGTGCCAGTAGACGTCGTTGGTTTGGAGCTTGTAGAGGGCTTTGGATTTGTGTTTTTTGGAAATGGAGAGCATCCGCTTGTGGAGCCTGTTGGATTCTTCGTACTTGATGAAGAAGTTCTTCCAGATCCCTCCTTTTATGAATTTCTGGCCGATTTGCTCGAAATACTCCTCTCCCACCCTCTCCTTGAGGCGTTCCAGCTCCAAAGCGTCCAGCGGCAGCAGGCTCCACTCTCCCATCTCGTAGTAGGAGACGTTTGGCAAATAGACGAGACCTCTTGGTCTTAGATCCACGTCCTCGAAGTGGATGGTTTCGATATCGCTCGATTCGAGTGCACTCAAAAACTCCTCGAGCCATCCTTTTTCGTGGACCCATTCGTAGGTCTTTGGCCACAGTCCGAACTTCTCGGCGTCGTCGAAGATGATGGCGAGTTCCTTTTTCTCTATGGCCGCAAGGGCGTCGGCGACGGGATGGAAGGGGATGGCGTAGCGAAGATCCTTGGCGATGGGAAAGATCTCGAAACGCTCTCCTCCCTCTTCGGTGAGGAAGTAGCCGTCGAGCCGGTCCTTGTCGAATCCTGCCGCGATGAGGTGGTAGTCGTCCACGACGATGCGCTCGATCCCACACTCTTTGAGCTGTGGCAGGACGGAGCTCTCCCAGACTCGTTCGGTGAGCCAGAGCCCTTTGGGTTGGGCGCCGAAGAGCTCGTGGACGGTGTCGCTCAGCATCCGGATCTGAGCGATGCGGTCTTCTGGAGGGATGGAGGCGAGTACGGGCTCGTAGAAGCCCCCCGTGAAAAATTCGATCGATCCTTGATCGTGGAGGTAGCGGATCGCTTCGAAGGTTTTGGGGTAGTGTTTTCGCAGCTGCTTCAAAAGCCAGCCGCTGCAGTGCAGGGCGAACTTGACCTTTGGGTATTTGGCGAGGGTGGTGAAGAGGGGCTCGTAACATCGCTCGACCGCCCTCTCCACAGCCTCGTGGAGGTTGTCGGTAGGTTGGTGCATGTGAAATCCAAGCAAGAGTCGGCTCATGGTCTGTCCTTATACGAACCAGTTGGCGCTGTAATCGGCGTCAAGCTCTACAAAAAGCCTCGTTGAAGAAGGCACTATCTGCATTATCGTCCCTTTTTGGAGGATCTCGATACGGATCTCGAAATGTTTGGGAAGTCGTGATTTTTCGATGGAGAGCTCCAGGATCTGGGCCTTGGCGAACCTGTACGCTTCGAAAGGCTCGTCGTCGATGAAAAGATGGATGTCGAAATCGCCTTCTGTATAATCGAGCCTCAGAAAAAAGAGCTCATCGTTTTCACCCCAGTAGACCTTCGTCACGATGGGGGTATTTTGCATACTCCCTTGGATCCGCTCGTCGATATAGCCGCTTCCAAGCCACTCGAAAAAGGAGGTGACATATCCGTCCACCACCACGTCGATGGGATTTTGGGGGGCGTTGTAGAGGGAGCGGATATGGTGGGATCCTACGATAGGCACGAGCAGATCGGTGGGGACCGGGAGGGAGAGCTCCCGGTAGATGGCGATGAGATGGTCTCGAAAGAGGGTGTCGAACTCCCTTGCGAAGCGGCTGTAGTGTCCTTCGCCGTACCACCAGAACCAGTCGCTGGCCTCCGCTTGCAAGAAGTGCTCCGTGATGGTGGGGGTGAGAGTATGGTGGCGGGTGTCCCTTTTGGTCTGGTAGAGCAGCTCCCAAGCTCTGTTCTTCTCTTCGTCCCCAACCCATGTATCGAAGTTGGCGTAGATCCACGATCCCGGTTCGATGTGAGCGAGGGGGCGAGATTCAAGGGAGAGGGCTTCGCTGAAGGTGCAGGAGTGATTGTTGAGATTCGCGTAGAGCTCCTCTAAAAACTCTACTCCGTTATTCGGGTAGTACTCCCAAGGATTTTCTCCATCGAGGATGACGGCGGTGAAGGGGCGCTGCCGGAGCCGTAGGGCGAAATCCTCGGCCGCCTCTTTGGCTGGAAGATGTTTGTAGTGAAATCCTATGAGATCGCTCAGCGTATGATCCCGAAAGAAGAGGGAGAGCCCTTTGAAGTCGTAGCGCCCATAGGGATCGGCACCGCCGCTTTTTTTAAGGATATCTTCGTCCGTGGCCGCCCAAGAAAGTCCCGCTTCCTTGTAGAGCTCGAGACTCTCCTCGTCCACCGCGCCTTCGGCCGGCCAAAATCCTTGCGGAGGGGCCCCGAAATGCTCTTCGTAGAGCTCTATGGCTCTTCGGATATGCGAGAGGGCATCCTCCTTGAGGCTCGTGAAGCCTTGGGGTAGAGGGATGGAAGGATCGGCTTTTCGAGCGTTTCGCATATCCAGAAGCAGGGGCAGGATCGGGTGGGTGTAGGGAGTGGTGGAGACTTCGATGAGCCCCTTTTGCTGTAGCTCTTTATACAGTGGCAAGATAGAGGGTAAGAAGGCGAAGAGCTCATGCAAAAGGGCCTCTTTGTCTTTTGGGGTGAAGCTGCCCTTTTGCATCAGCTCCTGGACGGTCGCATTCTCGTCGCGCAGGCTCTTGCCGCACCATGCCAGCATGAAAGAAAGCTCCAGATCGACGAGTTCCTGGTCGGTGTAGGAGTTTTGAGTGTACAGCTCGGCGTATCGTGGAAACGGAGCCACCATCGTCTCGAAAGGCGGGCTTTTGCAGACTTTCACGAGCTCTTCGCGCTCGGCATTTGAGAGCTGCGAGGGCTCCTTTATCCATGCGCGCAAAAAACGATCGCTTTGCCACCCCTCATCGATATATTTTTGTAGCTGCACCATCAGAACCGGCGTGAGGTTGAAGGCGGCCTTCATTCCTCGCTCGGCCGAGAGTTTTGGCATATCGTAGTAGTCCTTGATCGCGTGCAAAAAGACCCAGGGCATGAAGAAGCGGCCCTGCGCGTCGATGTAGCTTGGCTGGTGCATATGCCACAAAAAGGCCACCTTCATCCAAGCCACTCCTCGATCAGTTTGCGGTACTTGTCGTGGATATTCCAGCAGCTCTCTTGATCTTTGGCCTGGATGTAGAGGTTAAGATGCTCGGAGTACTGGTCTGGGATCATCAAGATCCAGTCCGTGTCATCTTCCCATATTTTCACCCCTTCGAGGGTGGAGTGTTTTTTGTTTTTGGCGTATTTGATGAACTTGCGCATGATTTTGCCCTTTTTGGATTGGGGGCAGGGGACCTTACAGATATGGTAGCTAAAGTGGGTCGTCTCCTTTTCTATCTGGGAGAGTTTGATGTCGTAGGCGCTCAGTAGCTCCATGATCTTGAGACTGGCGAAGATGGCGTCTCTATGGAAAGCGAACTCGGTGAAGGCGAAGTTGCCGTCCACCGTGGCGATAAGGTCGAACTTGGAGAAGGTGGAGGCTTTGAAGTTGTGGTAGCGGCCCCGTTTGATCATCAGGCGTTCAAACTTCTCGTCCATCATGTCTGGTGCCCAGCTAGGAAGGAAGACTCTGTATTTTGTCCCTTTGGCTTTGGCGTCCATTTCCATAAGGGTCAGAATTATCACCAAAGCCTCTACCTTGTCCAGAATATGCCCATCGTCGCTGATGATCGTCAGACGCTGGCCGTGGGGATAGACAAGAAAGCCTGCGTTGAGCTGCAAGGAGGGGACGATCTTGGCAAGGTCATGCTTTGACTCCTTTTCCAGGTGGTGGGTATTGGCGAGTTTGAGTTTGTTGTAGTAGGCATTGAGGGTGATGTTTTCGATCTGAAGCTCGGTGAGAATGGTGGGGTAGATATCCTTGGCGATACCGTGCATCAGATCCACAGCTACGCGAAACTCGGCGCCCTTGATGATCTTGTGGTCGATGGTCTCTTTGATCCGCTCCATATAGCGTTCCATCGCCTCGTCGTAGAAGATCACGTTGTCTTCGAGGCCTCCGATCGCCTTGTAGTCGGTGCGGCGAAACTCCTCTTTGAAAAAGGCCTTCTCTACCTTTTTCGCCAGATCAATATGGAGCCTGAGCCCCGTTTCGTCGAAGAGGATGATCTCCACGTCGCTTGGATCGAGGTAGCTTTGGCGAAAGTAGGCGCCCCCGCTCATTTTGGGATCTTGGCCGATGTTGAAGCGAAGCACAGACGGAGGGATCGCTTTGAGATCGACGATATTGATACCGGTAGAGAGCAGCCCCCCCGCGAAGGCCCTTTTGAGCATCCTCGGCGCCTCTTCATAATCCCTTCCGATAGCGACGAAGCTTCCTTTGGGTAGCTGTGATCCGAAGGCCTCGCCGATCCTGCAGGCCACTTCGCAGCTGATCTCGATGTTGCTCTTTCCGGTGATGATGCCGTGGGAGAAGAGGGCATTTTTGTATTTTGTCCCCCAGATGACGTTGTTGGTGACGATGGCGGCCGGTTCGATCTCCTTGTTTGGCCAGATGGTGACGTCCTGCTCGATCTTGGCGAGCTTTCCGATGCGGGTGCCTTCTGCGATGATGGCCCCCGCTTTCGCTTCCACCATGTCGCCGATTTTCACTTCGTTGCAGATGACGGCGTTGTCGAAGAAGCACTTCCTGCCGATCTGCACGTCGTGCCAGATGATGCAGTTGCGAAGCTTTGTGTGCGCACCGACGGTGGTGTTTTTGCCGATGACCACGTTGTGCAGCCGCACCCCTTTGCCGATTGTGACTCCTTCGTCGACGACCACGTTGTCGATGATCTCTACATCTTTGGGAATCTCGGCTTTTCCCATCAGGTGCAGCATCCCTTCCGGGTAGTCGATCTTTTTGCCGGGCAGCGGGAAATCGAGATGCTCGTGGAGGATGTCATCGTGGACTTCACGGTAGCTGTCGGGATTGCCCACATCCCTCCAGTAGCCCCGGGCCGTATAGCCGTAGAGGGTGATTCCCTTTTCCATCAGCAGGGGAAAGAGGTCTTTGGCAAAATCGAACTGCTCCTCTTTGGGGATGAAATCGAGCACCTGGGGTTCTATCACGTAGATGCCGGTGTTGATGGTGTCGCTGAAGACCTCTCCCCAGCTCGGTTTTTCCAAAAACTTCTCGATCTCCCCCTCTTCGTTGACGATCACCACGCCGAACTGCAAAGGGTTTTCCACGGATGTGAGGGTGATGGTGAGGGTGGAGCGCTTTCTGAAGTGGTAGTCGAGGATGTTCGTAAAGTCAAAGTCCGTCACCAGATCCCCGCTGACGATCATGAAGGTGGTGTCGAGAAACTCCCTGGCAAATCCCACCGCCCCGGCGGTACCGTAATCCCCATCAGGAAGCACGTAGTGGATCTTGACGCCCCATTTGCTTCCGTCTTCGAAGTGATTTTTGATGACGTGGGGCATGTAGTAAAGCAGTATCACCACTTCGTCGATACCGGTGGCCTTGAGCTTTTTGAGTACGTGCTCCATCATGGGGATGTTGACGATGGGGAGCATCGGCTTTGGAAGAGAGTAGGTGAGGGGCTGGATGCGGGTCCCAAATCCCCCCGCCATGATAACCGCTTTGATCTTCTTTTTCATCTTAGACCTCCAGGAGCGAATTTTTTGAGTGAAACGGCGTAGCGACCGAGGGGAGGGAATGCTCCGTTTTCCACTCGCCGTCAATTTCGTAGCCAAATTCATATCTGCCGGGTTTGAGGATTTTGGTGATGGAGAATGTTCCGTTTTTACGCCGTTTCAGTGGCTCTTTTCGCCAATGGTTCCAGCTTCCTTTTATATAGACTTCGTTTCCTTCTTCCACAATGAATGTGACCCAAACTCTATTTTTTGATTTCTTTATCCGTAGCATTATTCCTCCCAATCATAAAGTTTTTCGTAATACTCCTCCACCATCCGGTCGCTGTCAAAGTAGTGGAGGATGTCGTTCATGCCGTTTTTGGCAATCTCGAGCCATTTATGGGGTTCGTTGTAGTACAGAGGAAGAATCTCGAGTTCGAGTTTGTTCATCATCGTCTCGTAATCTTTGGCGTCGATTTGCTCTATAGGGAGGGTAGGGTCGGCATGGGGGATGATGAAGGAGTTGATGCCGTCTTTGCCAAACTCCGCCACCCATCCGTCATCGATACTGAAGTTGATGCTGGCGTTGACGCCGGCGCTCATACCGCTGGTGCCGCTGGCCTCCCGGCCCCAGCGCGGGGTGTTGAGCCAAAGGTCGCTTCCTTGTTTGAGCAGTTTGGAGAGGCGAAGCTCGTATCCCGTGAGGACCGCTACATTTTTGAACTCCTTGCTCATGAGTACCAGTTCGTTGAACATCTCGATAGCGTTGCTGTCGAAGGGATAGGGTTTGCCTGCCCAGATGATCTGGATCGGATGGTCTTTGTCGTTGAGGAGATCGTAGAACCGCTCGAAGTCGTGGAGCAGGAGTTTTGGCCGTTTGTACTCGGCGAACCTCCTGGCCCAGACCAGCGTACAGACTTCGGGATCGAAGAGTTTGCCCGTCTGATCGGCTACCTCTTCGAAGAGTCTGCGCTTGAGGTGTTTCTTGCGCCCTATCAGTCTGTAGTCTTCGTGCTCCTGCATGGCGCTGAGTAGCTGTTTGTCGGCCCAGTAGTTCATATTCTGGGCGTTGGTGATGGAGATGATCTCGCAGCGATCCTTCACATGGGCCCATATGGCGTTGGAGACCTTTTTGTGGATCTTGGAGACGGCGTTGGCCCTTTTGGTCAGTTTCAGGGCCCCGACGGTGAGAGAGAAGTTTTGGTCATAGTAGTTCAGCTCCTTTTGGACCTCTTCCTTTGGAAGCCCAGCGAAAAACCCCATGCGCTCCAGCAGATCTACGTCGTGTTCTTCGTTTCCCGCCATCTCCGGAGTATGGGTGGTGAAGACCAGATGCTTTTTCACCTCCTCTTTGCTTCTTTTTCGCCGAAGCAGCTCGAAGGCCAGCGGGAGGGGATGTCCTTCGTTGAGGTGGAAGATATCGGGCTCTATTCCCATCGCTTCGAGGACCTTGAGTCCCCCGACGCCAAGCACGATCTCCTGGGCTATCCTGGTCTCTTCGTTGGGGTCGTAGAGACGGTGGGTGATGGTCTGGGAGAGGTAGTCGTTTTCGAAGATATCGGTGGTGAGCAGTATCAAAGGGGCCGCACCGAAGGTCTCGCTGGGGACGAAGTAGGCTTTGACCTTGATCGGTTTGCCGTTGATCGTCACATCCACAAGGGTATTGGTCTCTTGCAAGAAATAGTAGAACTTCCTTCGAAAGTCGACCTTGAGGGTATTGTCCTCGTGGCGGCTCTGGTCGTAGTAGCCGTAGCTCCAAAGAATCCCCACGCCAAGGAGGTGCTGGCGCTTATCATATGCGCTTCTTAGGTGCGATCCGGCCAGAAATCCCAGGCCGCCGGAGTAGGTTTTGAGGGCCTGGTCTATGGCGAACTCCATGCTAAAATATGCCGTAAGCGTGGCGTAGCGCTCGTCTATCTCATAACCGAAGAGTCTATCTCTCATGGCTGAGCTTCTCCTTGAGGATTCTTTTGCCAAGTTCCACTCCCGGCTGGTCGTAGGTGTTGATATCGAGCAGGGCTCCGGTAGCGGAGGTGAGGAGTTCGTAGTAGACGATGAGTTCCCCTGCGTTTTCCAAAGAGAGCGTATCGAGGGTGATGCTGTCGGTAGGGATCCCCTGGCTGATGACGCTTTGTTTGGTGGCTTCGCACTCTTCGTTCAAGAGGCAGCTCATCGCGAGGGTGTTGACGAAATCCGAACTTTGAAGATGGGGGAGCGAAAGATCGGGTATGGTGATGTCCATGGGCCACTTTTCGATGTTGATGAAGGTGAGGGTCTTGTCTTTTGGACCATCCATCACCAGCTGTAAGAACGAGTGCTGATCCACCGCTCCTATATGCCCCACCGGCGTGAGTCCCACGCTTTTACCGAAGCGATCCTTTTTGCCAAGAGACTCCGCCCAGAGCTGTAAGTACCACTGGTTGAAATGCTCCAAAGCGTCGGCGTAGGAGAAGAGGACGTTGATAGGGCGGGTGGTTCTGTGCTGGTAGTAGAAGAGAGCCTTTTGGAGGATGTGGCGTTCTTCGCCTGCAAAGAAGCGCTCCACCATCTGCCTGGCACCTCCGAGTACCTGGTCCATCGGAAGTCCGGCCAGTGTGAGGGGCACGACGCCAACGGCGCTCAGGACCGAAAACCTCCCTCCTACGTTGTGAGGAATGGAGAAGCTTTTGAGCCCCTCGCTTTCGGCGAAGCGGTGGAGTTGGGAGTCGAGGTCGGTGATGACGATCACCCGATCTTTATCTTCTTCGAAGTCGATATGGAAATGTTCGATGGCCGTTTTGAAGATGGAGAGGGTTTCGATGGTTCTGCCCGATTTTGAGACCACCACGAAGATGGTGCGCTCTTTGTCGATCTCCTCGAAAGCGGCACCGAGGCTAAGTGGATCGGGATTTTCCAGAAAGATCATCCTCTTTTGTATCTGATGTTTGAAAAGCGAGTAGATGGCTTTGGTGCCTAAAGAGGAGCCGCCTATGCCGATGAGGGCCACTGTGTCGCACTCTTTGCACAGTCTCTGGCGCTCCATGTGTGCCTGGACCTCTTCGAAAAGGGGTAGGGAGTCTTCCGGGAGATTGTAGTAGCCCGTGATGCCGGACTCTTTTTCGTGGAGGAGCTTGCCGTAGGCGTTGGCGAGGAGGCGCTCGTCCGAGGGCGGCTGGAAGTGGAGTGTGTAGCTTATCATGCTCTATCCTTCAAAAGGTTTTCGACGAGGCTCTGGGCCTCTTGGAGGAGGCGGTGCAGATGGGCCTCGCTTATGAAGCTCTCGGCGTAGATTTTGTAGACATCTTCGGTGCCGGAGGGGCGCATGGCGATCCATCCGTTTCGTGTGGTGATCTTCACTCCTCCGATGGGAGCGCCGTTGCCGGGAGCTTTGGTGTAGATGGCTTCGATGGGCTCTTCTGCCAAGGTGTCGAGGGGGATTTGTGCAGGCGAGAGGCTTTTGAGTATCGCTTTGGTGGCGGCGTCGGCGGGGATGTCGAGGCGCTTGTAGTAGCTCTTGCCAAAGGCTTCTTCGAGATCTTGGTAGATGAGGGCAGGATCTTTGATCTTGGCTTTGATCTCTGCCGCCAACAATCCCATGATGATCCCGTCCTTGTCGGTGGTCCAGATGCTCCCGTCAAAGCGCAGGAAGCTAGCCCCCGCGCTCTCCTCACCTCCAAAACCGAGCCACCCTTCGTATAGCCCTTGGCTGAACCACTTGAATCCCACGGGAGTCTCGTAGACCTCCACGCCCAAAGAGGCGGCGACTCTGTCGATCATGGAGCTTGAGACCAGGGTTTTGCCCACTTTGAGTCCCTTGGGCCATGTTCGATGCTTGAAAAGATACCAGATGGCGACGCTGAGGAAGTGGTTGGGGTTGAGCAGGCCCCCTTCTGGCGTGACGATACCGTGTCTGTCTCCGTCGGTGTCGTTGGCGAAGGCGAGATCGAAATCCTCTTTATGCTCTAGCAGTGAAGCCATGGCGTAGGGACTGGAGCAGTCCATACGGATCTTGCCATCGTGGTCCAGGCTCATGAAGGAAAAGGTGGGATCGACCCAGTCGTGGAGGATCGTCAGAGAGAGGCCATGGATCTCGTTGATCTTTTTGTAAACCTCGATGGTGGAGCCTCCCAGGGGATCCGCCGCTATTTTGAGGCCGCTTTCTTTGATGGCGTCGATATCGACGATCGTGGCCAGATTCTCCACGTAAGGGGTGATGAGATCGGCTTCCTGGATGGAAGGGTGCGCTATGGCCTCTTCGTAGGATGGAAGGGAAAGGTCTTGGCCAAGGAGCTCGTTGGCTCTTGCTTCTATCTCCTGGGTTACCTGGGTATCGGCGGGGCCTCCGTGGGGCGGGTTGTATTTGAAACCGCCATCTTCTGGAGGGTTGTGGGAAGGAGTGACGACGATGCCATCAACGATCGCTTTTTCTTTGTTGTGCTGTAAGATGGTGTAGCTGATCACCGGCGTGGGAGCGTAGGTATGGCTGCGGATAGTGTGAACTTCGTTGCGTGCGAGGACTCGAAGAGCGCTCATCTGTGCCGGCGTGGAGAGGGCATGGGTGTCGATGCCGATGAAGATAGCTCCTGTGATGGAGTGAGCCTTTTTGTATTCGCAGATCGCCTGGGTGATGGCGATGATGTGGGCTTCATTGAAGCTCTTTTTGAGCGAGCTTCCTCTGTGGCCACTGGTGCCGAATTTCACCCGCTGGGTCGTATCGGATGGATCGGGAGCGAGATAGAAATAGTCGCTTACGAGCGTAGGGATGTGTGCTAGCCTCTCCTTCGGTGCCGGTTTGCCTGCCAATGGGTCGTTCACGAGTCCTCCTTGATGTTGGAATAAAATTTCGAGGTGTATTCGAGCATCATCCGTCTCGCGCTAAATCGTGGAGAGATAGACAAGATAGCCTCTCTCATCATCGCCACCCATCCGGGTGAGTAGCCACGCTCCTCCTGATCGTAATAAAGAGGGACGATGCTCTTTTCCAGCAGTTCGTAGAGCTCTTCGGCGTCCTTGGCGTCGTCGCTTGGCTCCACCCCGAAAGCCCACCCGTTTTTAGCGTTGAAACCCTCGGGCCACCATCCATCCTTCGTGGAGAGATGGAGTGTGCCGTTGAGGGAGGCTTTCATCCCGCTGGTACCGCAGGCTTCGAGGGGGAGTTTCGGGTTGTTGAGCCAAAGGTCGCAGCCTCGTATGAGGTATTTGGCCACCTCTTCGCCATAGTCCTCCACGAAGGCGATGCGCCCCTCGAAAGCCGGATCTTTGGCCACGTTGAAGATGCGCTGGATGATCTTCTTGCCCTCTATATCGGCAGGGTGCGCCTTGCCTGCGAAGATGATCTGGACAGGTTTGTAGGGATTGGTGAGGATCTTTTTGAGGCGCTGGAGGTCATGCAAGATCAGATCGGGACGCTTGTAGGCGGTCATCCGTCTAGCGAAGCCTATGGTGAGAACCTCCGGATCGAGCATCACACCTTCGGCCATGGCGATGACTGGGTCGATCCCTTCGCCGCTCCATTTTTGCCGTACCCGCTCCCGTATGAAGTTGATCATTCTCTCTTTGTAGGATTGGTGCAGACGCCACAGCCACGCATCCTCCATATCTTCCACCCGCTCCCAAAGCAGTGGATCGCTCTGATACTCTCTCCACTCCCCTCCAAGGAGCCTGTCGAGTTCCTCTTGAAGCTCGTCGCCCATCCAGGTACCCAGATGGACACCGTTGGTGACGGCCTCGATGGTGTTCGGTTTTTCGAAGAGTCCCTCCCACATCTCGTTGGCTACCTGGGCGTGCTTTTTGCTCACGGCGTTTTTGTATCCGCACATTTTAAGAGCGAATACCGTCATATTGAAGCCGCTTTGCGGAGCGTCGGGATTGATGCCAAAAGAGAGAAACTCCTGAGGAGATAGAGCGAGTCTTTTGGCATAGTCTGAGAAGTAGTGCATCATCATATCGAAGCTGTAGACGTCCGTAGCGGCCTGCAAAGGGGTGTGGGTGGTGAAGATGGATCTTTGTTGTACTTTCTGGATGGCCGTTTGCAGATCGAGTCCCTCTTTTTCCTTGAAAGTTCTGATGCGTTCAAACAGTGCGAAAGCGGGATGGCCTTCGTTGAGATGGAGGATGGAGTACTCGATCCCAAGACGCTCCAGTACCGCATAGCCTCCGATACCGAGTACGATCTCCTGGCGTAGCCGTTGGTTGAGATCGGGGGTGTAGAGACGCGAGCTTATCTGCCTGTCCCAGGGGTCGTTTTGGTCGATATCGGTATCGAGGAGATAGAGGGGGACTCTGCCTACGTTGACCTTCCATACCGCCGTGTAGACGGGAGGATCGATGAAGGGGACCTCGACGACGAGGTGTTTGCCTTTGTCGTCAAGTACCCGTTCTATAGGGGCTTCATCTTTGACGATGGTCTCGTTGGTGCCGTTTTGCCATCCGTCGCTGGAGAGGATCTGTCGTACGTATCCTTGAGGGTACATGAAGCCTACCCCCACCATATCCAGCCCCATGTCGCTCGCCTCTTTGAGAATGTCCCCGGCGAGAAAGCCGAGGCCTCCGGAGTAGATGGGAAGGGAGTGGTGCAGACCGAACTCGGCGCAGAAATAGGCGATGGGGAGCGGTTTTTGGATGAGGGGTTTGGAGTGCATATACTCGTCAAAAAGTGCGAGGACGTGGTGGTATTCGTGCAAAAATTTCTCGTCTTTGGCGAGGTTTTCCAGATAGTCTTGAGGGAGGGACTGGAGGAGTTTGATAGGGTTGTGGCCGCTCTCTTTCCATAGATAGGGGTGGATCAGCTCAAAGAGTTTTTTTCCCTTTGGATTCCAGGTCCACCAGAGGTTGAGGGCTATCTCTTTGAGCTTCTCTATCGGTTCTGGCAGTGGTGGAATGAGGAGATTTTTGGAAGGATCCGGCATCGTGACTCCTTTTTTATCATACTAGCAAAAAATGGTAATAGAGTTATTTCAGGGTTCCTGAATATTTCCTACCTCCAGGCAGAGTGTCACCCATAAGGAGAGAGACTTATCTCTTGCAATGGAGCTTATCGAGTCAGACAATGATAGAATACTTCCAAAAGATAACGCCACTAGCACTGAAGCAGCGAAACGATCTTGTCAATGACTCGGGAGATGGTCACCGTGGAAAACTTCAGACCCTAGAGCTCTTGGATGAGTTTTGGGGGCTATGTGCGTATAATTGTTTCCAAAAGGCCGGAGCGAAAGCATCTACTTCTCGATACGATCCGGCCAGGGTTCGTTGGTACTTCTTGACGATTTTTACTCGGAGTTTCCATAATGCCTCACCGGCACTTACAGATCAAGGTACTCATTTTGAGCGATAAAATCTATATGGTTATTCATAATCCTCAGAAATTTGCAGAAAAAAAGGCGCTAAAAGCGGTATCTCTCATTTTTTTAATGTAAATATAAGAATAGCCTACCTATAATTGAGCCGTATCAATTAAAACGAGAAAGGATCAACATGACCAAAGCTGAATTTGTCGAGCTGGTAAAAGAAAAAGGCGGTTACGAGAGCAAGGCTGCTGCAGAGAAAGCGATTAAGGCTTTTACGGAGGCAATCACCGAGGCACTCAAGAAAAAAGAGAGCGTTACGTTGGTTGGATTTGGAACTTTCAGTACCGTTGACGTCCCCAAAAAGAGCGGAAAGGTCCCCGGCACCAACAAAACTTATACCAAGCCTGCCCATACCGCACCGAAATTCAAATTCGGCAAAACGGTCAAGGACGCCGTAGCGTAACCCGAGAATCCGGCTTCGGCCGATTCCGTAAACTCTTCTAATCTCTCTTCGAGATTGACAACTCCCTGAGATGAAATCACCTAAATATCTTTTCTAACTATTGGACATAACTCCTATTTTCCCTTCAACCAACTCTTGATCTTCTCAAAAGCGCTTTCGAAAGTACTTTTATGAGGTTTGCTCTCCAGACCGAAGCTTTCTTGTAGTTGTTCCAGTAGGGCTTTTTGTTCACCGTCAAGCTTTTTGGGAAGAATCATTTTGATCTGTGCGATGAGGTCACCGGTGCGGCCCCCGTGGACATCGGGAACTCCTTTGCCGCGAAAGACAAACTGGGCCCGATCACGGGTTCCGGCTTTGAGTTGTAGCTCCAGCTCTCCGTCCAGGGAGGGGATCGTGATGGTTTCGCCGAGAATGCACTGGGTAAAGAAGACCGGAACTTCGATGTAAAGGTTGTTTCCTTCCCGGACGAAATGTTCGTCCTCCTCCACATAGAATAGGACATAGAGATCGCCGCGGCGACCGTGACGGTCTTCATTGCCTTTGGCGGGAATACGGAGCCGATTTCCGGTATCGATGCCGGCGGGGATGGAGAGATTGATACGCTCTTCTTTGAGTTGATAACTCTGACCGTCGCATTCGGGACACTTCTGGCGGATCACTTCTCCCCGCCC
>Ga0256841_1001545_pt1 | contig 19603 bp, 16 predicted proteins | sample 356308metaG_FD_185971 | JGI IMG/M metagenome (GOLD analysis project Ga0256841, IMG submission 185971) | Hydrothermal vent microbial communities from Mid Atlantic Ridge, Atlantic Ocean - 356-308 | ecosystem: Environmental > Aquatic > Marine > Hydrothermal vents | place: Atlantic Ocean: Mid... | reverse complement strand
AACAAGACTCCAAAATTCTGCAAAGATGTTTTTAATTTATGAATGTACTCCGGATGCGGTTGATGGGGGACCAGGATCACCCTTAGCTGTGAATGGTTTATCAATATGGTTTCCAGAGCAGGAACAATGTGCCGGCTATCTTCAGGCCAGACACTGCCGAACAGAAGGCAGATCTTCCCGTTTAACCAGTTTTCTTCAATCAGCTTTTGTTTATAACTTTGTTCTTTACGAATCAAAACCTGGTCGAATTTTGTATCACCAATCGTCCGTACATTTTTCGTGTTGAAATATCTTTCAAAACGGTACCGATCCTGATCGCTGATCGTAAATATATGATCGATAGCCCGGTATACATATGTTAATGCCGGCCGAACCAACGGATTCAAACGGGAAGAATGTTCATGTAGCGAAGCATTCACCAGAAAGACGGGTATATCTAATTTTTGAGCGGTCCAGACCTGATTGGGCCAGGCATCATGTTTGGAGATCACGATAACCCGCGGTTTAATAATCCTGTACAGTTTCCTCCAGAAAATTGCAAAATCAAACGGTGCATATAAAAATAAGTCCACTCCTTTATAGCGCTTAACATTTTCATAGGCCGAAGGCGAAAAAAAGGTTACCACGACTTCGGCCTTAAACGCAACCGAAACTTCTTTAATAACCGGTTTGATGTGCTCAAATTCGCCCATTGAAGCAGCGTGGATCAAAACGGTCTTTTCGGAATTCGTCTGCTCCGCCCATTCGCTTACTCTGTCGAAAATCCGGTATCTTTCATAAAGAGCTTTTCTCACTTTAGGATTAAAAATGGATATCAAATGCCCGCTTAAAATCAATAAAGGCAAAATTAGAAAAGAATAAATCAATTGAATGAGTGTTTTCATCGGATCATTTTCGAAATATGATTTATGACGGTTTGCGGTTGAATATCCCGCATACACTTAAAATGTTTTTTAGGACAAGCTTTTTTACCTATATGAGAACAGGGCCGGCATTTCAGACCCTCAACCTGTAAAACAACGGCTTTGGCTTTGTACGGGAAAAATCCGAATTCCTCTACCGTTGATCCAAAAATAGCAACGAGCGGACTGTTCACCGCAGTTGCCATATGCATCAGCCCGGAATCATTGCTGACCACCAGCCTGGCATCACTTAGTACAACCGCTGCTTCGAGCAAAGAAACCTGACCCGCAAGATTAACGACTTTTTTTGAAAGTAATAAAGGTTCAAAATCCTTACGCTCCTCTGCACTCCCTAAAAGTATTATTTTTTCCTTCCGGTTCTCAAGGATATACTGAACCACTTCTCTAAAATATTCGATTGGCCAGCGTTTGGTCTTGAACCCGGCGCCCGGAGCCAGAACCAGATAATTATGATCTAAATCCAGCCTCTTCAGGCGTCTCCATAGCCGTTCGGCAACCCGGTTTTTCCATAATATCTCCAGGCCATTACCATCATCCTCAACACCCAATTCCGCGGCAACCTGTCGATATCGTTGTGGTATCGGCAGGATGGTAGAATAGATATTCTTTTTAAACGTAACCAATAAAAACCGCTTTCGGATATCCTTATGAATGGTCCGTTTTTCATCAGCGGGGACAAAGGCAGTGAGTAGCTCTGTTCTGAAATTATGATGCAGGTCGAAGATATAGGTATATTGTGCAGCTACCAATTTCCTGCGTAAGGTGAGTAAGCCTTTTATTCCCTGCTCCGGGTCCAGCTGATAAATTTTATTGAGGTGCGGATTATTTTTCAACAATTGAAAAAACTGCTTTTTGACGACAAAATCGATCTTAGCTTCCGGGAAATGAATCCGAACCTGGCGGATAAAAGGAGTCGTCAATAAAATATCACCTATAGAGCTCAGGCGTAGAATCAGGATACGTGGTTGATCTTCTCTCATTAACTATTTTTTTCTTTGGATGGTGTAATCAACGAAATTCTTTATAGCCTGTTTTATGTCCGTTTCAGGATAGATGGCCAGGGCATCCTTTGCTCTCCGGGCGTATTCTTCTTTTTTTTCTTCGGCATATTGAATTCCACCTTTGTCCTTCACAAATTGAATAATATGATCGACCTCTTTCTTGGAGACCCCTTTTTTCAATGACTTTTTAATGACGCTGATTTCTTTGGCGGTGGCTTGTTTGAAGGCGTAGATGAGGGGCAACGTAATCTTTTTTTCTTTAAAATCATTGCCCACAGGTTTACCGATAATATGTTGGTGGCCGAAATAGTCCAGTAAATCGTCTTTAATTTGGAAGGCGATTCCAAGATATTCGCCGAATTTTCTTAAACGTTCATGATCATCAATATTTTTCGATGAAGACATGGCTCCCAATTCCGCTGCAGAACTAATCAATGCCGCCGTTTTGTCGGATACAATTTCATAATATTCGGTTTCACAGATATTCAGGCGGCGTGATTTTTCTATTTGAGAAAGCTCTCCCTTGCTCAGCCTTTTTGAAGCCTCTGCTAAAATTTGCATGATCCGAATATTGTCCGTACTGGCTGCGGCAATGAGGCACTTCGACAACATATAGTCCCCCATTAGCACGGCGATTTTATTTTTCCACATGGCATTAATAGAAGGAAATCCCCGTCGAATAAACGAGTCATCTACCACATCATCATGTACCAGAGAGGCCGAATGCAACAACTCAACGACACTGGCCACTACATAAGTATCCTGGGTCGGTTTGCCAACCAGTTTTGCAGCCATAATGACCAGTAAGGGTCGTAATCCTTTACCCTTATGCTTGACCACATAATTTACAATCGTATCTATGAGCTGTACATTCGAAGATAGGATTGTCTTAAAAGTCTTTTCATATTCGATAAAATCTTTTTGAAAAGGCTTCTTTAATTCTTTAAGTGATATTTGTCCCACGCAGCCATATTCCTCAAAATTCGGCATTGGTTTTAAATAAAAGTTTTAAATTAAAGATATATAATAAGATAATCAACCCGATTCAATTACTCTTCTTACGATACAGAATATAGCTGATCCATATGGTAAATTCATATAAAACGAGCAGGGGAACGGCCAGTAAAATTTGGGTGGTTGGGTCCGGGGGAGTTAAAATCGCGGCCAGAATAAAAATGACCACAATTGCATAGCGCCGATATTTCCTTAAAAAATTGGGAGTAATCAGACCGATTTTAGTCAGGAACAAACTAACGATAGGTAATTCGAACACGACACCGAAGACAAGAACCAGGCGGGCGATGAAACCAAAATAAAAATCCAGGGCGATATTATTGGTGACATTTGTAGGAGCCAGGCTAAGAAAAAAATCCAGGGCAAACGGTACAATGACAAAATAACCGAAAGCGGCTCCGACTAAAAAACTTAGTGTGGCAAACATGATTACCGGCACAACATATCTTCGCTCTTTCTCCAATAAACCGGGAGCAATGAAAGCCCAGATTTGATAGAAAATATAAGGGAGACCAAGAACTACACCGACAATCAGAGCCAATTCCAGCTTAATAATGAAAACCGTTTGTATTTTTAAAACCTGCAAATTGATCGGATGTTTGATGTGACGGGTGGAAAAAAGTAAAAAATCAAGGATGTAATCGGAAAAGAAAAAACTGAGAACCGTCAAAACAGCAACTGCAATCAGGGACTTAATAATCCGTCTGCGCATCTCTTCCAGGTGATCCAGGAAGGGCATTTCTATCTCTTCGGTTTTTGGGTGAGCCATATCAAAAAAGCCCCTGTAAGGGGGCTATTAAAATTAAACGTCCATTCATTTACAGGGAATACATTTGAAAATTTTTATTAAGCTCCCGGATTTCCGTTTGAACTTTTTTCTGGATATCCGTATCATCTACATTGCTTAGCACGGAATCGATAAATCCGGCAATACGTCGCATCTCTTCTTCTTTCATGCCCTTGGTGGTTAAGGCCGCGGTACCTAACCGTATACCGCTGGTTACAAAGGGACTGCGCGTATCAAAAGGCACCATATTCTTATTGACCGTAATGCCGGCTTCATGCAAGGCGTTTTCTGCCGCTTTCCCGGTTATATTTTTATTGGTCAGGTCTACCAGAAATACATGATTATCGGTCCCGCCGGATACAATCTCATAGCCCTTCTCCACCAGAGCAGCAGCCAAGGCCCGGGCATTGGTGATAATTTGCTTTGCATACTCTTTAAACTCGGGCTTCAGGGCTTCACCAAAAGCAACCGCTTTGGCAGCAATAATATGCATGAGCGGGCCACCCTGAATACCGGGCATCACATTGCTGTCGACAATTTCCGACATCATCTTAACGCGTCCTGATTTCGGAGCCACGATGCCCATTGTATTCTCCGTATCCTTGCCAATCATGATCATACCCCCTCTGGGACCACGAAGGGTCTTGTGGGTTGTACTGCTTACAATGTCACAGTAGGGGATGGGACTGGGATGCAGTCCGGCAGCAACCAATCCCGCAGGATGGGCGATATCTGCAAATAAAATCGCCTTCACCTCATCGGCAATTTCCCTGAATTTATCAAATTCATAAAATCTGGAATAGGCACTGGCCCCGACCACAATCATTTCCGGTTTATGCTCTTTTGCTAATTTATAAACCTGATCCATATCAATCCGACCCGTTTCCTTGTTGACGCCATAGGCCACGAAATTGAATAATTTGCCCGAAAAGTTTACGGGTGAGCCATGGGTAAGGTGGCCGCCATGAGCCAGATTCATGCCCAAAACCGTAGCTCCCGGTTTTAAATAAGTAAAATAAACAGCCATATTGGCCTGTGAACCGGAATGGGGTTGGACGTTGACATATTCACAATCAAACAACCTTTTTGCCCGATCCCTTGCCAAATCTTCCGCCATATCAACGAATTCACATCCGCCATAGTATCTTTTGCCGGGATACCCCTCTGCATACTTGTTAGTCATTACAGAACCGGCTGCTTCCAAAACGGCTTTAGAGACAAAGTTCTCGGAAGCGATCAGCTCCAGAGTATTATTTTCTCGGTCCCTCTCTTTTTCAATGGCCTGGAAAATTTCAGGGTCATGTTTTTTAATAAATTCCAACATGTTCTTCTCCAAAATCACAATCCGGTTAATTTATTAATTAACTTTAAACGGGTTTCATGGCGCCCGCCCTCAAATGAAGTATTCAGCCAGGTGTGGACGATTTGAATTGCTTCTTTTTCTTCCAGCATACGGCCACCCAAACATAAAATGTTGGCATCGTTATGTAAGCGACTTAATTTGGCGGTTTCTTCATTGTAGACCAAAGCTCCCCGGATACCTTTTATCTTATTGGCAGTAATACACATACCTATCCCAGTACCGCAGATTAATATTCCCAAATCCGCCTCTCCCGAGGCTACGGCCTGACTCACTTTATAGCTGAATTCCGGATAATCACAGGATTCGATCTTAAACGTGCCGTAGTCTTTATAGGTTATATCGTTTTCAGAAAAGTATTTTTTAATAACTTCCTTGAGCAAATAACCCGCATGATCCGAACCGATGGCTATTTTCACGATCCACTCCTACTTTAACCAGTTATAACAAGCAGACACTATTTTGGCATGCTTATGCATAAAAGAATCCTCTTTGGTCGGAATAAACGGTAATACATTTTCCATCTTCTTCTTCGCTTTAGATACAAAGGCCGGATCTTTTTTGGCCTTGGCATATATCTTATATGCTTTTAAATAGACCAGCTTATCTTCATACTTACTCTTTCCGCCACGTTTTTTCTGACAGTAAGAGACGGCTGCTTCATAGGTTTCACCCAGCGTAATATAAGCTAAGCCATAATGAGGTTTTACTCGTAAGGCTTTATTAATCCAGTAGACGGATTTCGAGAAGCTATTCTGATTACGATAGTCCACTGAAATACGTAGCATAATATTCGCATTGTTTCCGTCCAATTTTAAGGCGGACTTGTAATCGGCAATCGCTTTGGAGAATTCATTTAAATTTTCAAATACTTCGGCCCGGGTAACAAATAATTTTTTAGAAGGTTTTTTATCCAGAACTATTTTAAGCGGTTCCAGAGCCTCTTTAAAGTGGCCGGAACGCGCCGCTGTCTCTCCATATTTCTTGGCTAAATCAACATTTGTTTTATCCTTCTCCCAGGCAGTCCTTCGAATATCGATGTCCGCTCCTTCACCGCGGAAATGATTGACATAAGTGGCCAGCGTATTATCCTCTTCCGCATTGTTCGGCTCCAGTTTTACCACTCGCTCCTGGATATCAATGGCCCGGTCATCCTCATTTTTAAAATACAGAAAAGCCAATGTTTTTAGATAGACAACGCTGGTTGAGTCTTTTTTCACCAACTCCTCGAAATGGGGAATCGCACAACGAAATTTACCCAGCTTGTTGAGCAGCAAACCGGCATAATGATGAAGAATCAACATATCCGGGAAAAGCTCCAAACCCCGCTGGCAGGCAATCAAAGTACTGTCTACCATACCCTGGTTAAAATAAATTTCTGCTATCTTACGGATGGATGCCCGGGCATACTTACCCTTGTCATGCAGAAAGACTTCCCAAAGATAAGGCATGGCCTCCTTGTAAGATTTATTTTTGTAATATTCATAGCCAAAATTATAGAGTAAGCGGATATCCTGATCCAGATTTTTATTAGCCAGGCTATCCCACCCGGTCTTCAAATTTTTAGGGATACAGCTTTCTTCCGTCGGCTGCTGTTGTTCCTCTTCAAATTCATCATCGAACTGGGCAAAAGCATTGACTGTAAAGAGCAAGGCAAATGTCCAGACAAGAATGCTAAATTTCATCGCTTTCATGGGAAATCCTCCACATAGTCCTTTAATCCTCATAGTTAACAAACCATATTTCACTGGCAGAAATTGATAAACCTACATTTATGAATGTTTCCTGATAAGCATTTTGATCCAAATCACCTCTGCGGCCTATATTTAAAAATAAATCCACATGCGACCTGAATCGTTGAATCGGCACGGACAATCCGCAGGAAACTCCATACTCTTTGATCGGATTACCATTGCTGTTTTGATTTAACCGGCCATAAAATAGTCCAAAACGATAGTCCAGTTCTTCTGTAAACTTTGTAAACAATTTTTTACTCTGTCTCCGCTCAACACCAAATCCGAGACGATAATATTTTTGAAAATGATCACCTGCCAGCTGATCATTTATTTTATACTCATTTTGCCAATCCTGATATTGTAAATCCAATCCGAAAGCAAAGCGGTCTGTGGGAGAATAAGATATTCCGAAACTATATTGTGCCGGCAATGAGATTTTTTTTAGCTGACTCTTATTCACTTCTGCCGAGGATGATTCTGCCTGGATTCGCGCGTTAATCGTCGTTACGGGACGGTACACCGCACCGACTATAAAATTTCTAAACGGTTTATAAAAGGTACTAACAACCAGACCGTTGCCATAGAATCTGTATTCATATTTAAATTTTAAAGGAATCATTTCCGTGGCGCTGCTATAATCGAGATGGAACTGATTTAATATTTTACCAAAATTATACTCATATCCCAGACCGATCCCGAAATTTGAAAGCACTTTATAGGATATATTCAGCGACACACGGCTTAATCCTCCACGAATAAGCAAATCTTCCTTAACATTTGTATGAACCGAATCGGCAATTCTTTGTTCCATGGAGGTAACCGGCTGGAGCCCCATCCCCAAAACAAGCTTTCTCTTCATTATGGGAATAACCAGATATCCACCGCTAAAATCGGCAATATCATTAAAATAATTATGGGTTACACCATCATCGCCAAATGCCGCCGCATAATTAATTTTAACGGAATAACTGGGGCGTGACAAATCGGACCACAGTGCATAATTGGAATAATTGATCTGTAATGTATCGCCGGCTGCCGTTTCGAACGACCTTGCTAATCCCGTACCCGAAAAGGAAGAACGAACTAAACCGAGGCTCTTGTTGCTGATTCCAAACAGACTCTGGCCGGCAAAAGTCGATTCCCATGAAAGAGTAAATACAAGGATTGATAACCATATATATTTTTTATTGATTTTCATAATCTATAAACCCGGATTATCCATTCTAAAATATCGTATATTTAATTTTATGGACGAAGCGTCCAGCCTCTTAAAAGATAGCCTACTTACTTCATCCTCATACCTCAAATAAAAACCCTTACTCTTTTTATTTCCATTGAGCAAATTTTGTACCACGTTTTCGCCGAATTTGGTCTGTTCCGCCTCGCTCAGGAGCTGCAAATTACCTTCCTGTTGCTGCATCTGGTAATTAAAATTCGAACTGGTGGTGAAGGATGAATCCAGTTTGAAAACAGTCAGGTCCGTATTTGCTTCTGACAAGTTCCTTATATAGAACAAATCGGAGCTATTCGCATTATCATACGTATTTTTTTCTTCATTGGTAATGAAGTTTTGATCTTTAACCCGAAGGATCAGATTCGCACCCTGCACAATAGAATTTTTCGGTAAACTGTCTAAACCGGGAAAATGAAGCAAGGGATGGACTCCAATTCCACTACCAATAACAAGATCACCCTGATTCTTGGCCCAATCAAAAATATTTTCCCCCTGGGGCATATAATCAAAAATAGTGGCGTCATTACCCAGGGCCAAACTGTCTTTCACAAATACAGAGTCGTTTTTAACTTTAAAAAACAACCTGGGAAATACCGTGGGGTCATTATTCTCCAGAGAGAGAAATTCCCGAATAACCGAGCCGTTGTCTCCTGCCGGTTGGATATATAAACCATAATTTAAACTATCCTCTCTTCGCCAGCGGTTAACCACTGCGGTGTCTATGGGGAATGTAAAAGTAAGCGTATCGGTCGTTTCGAACGTATAGGTGCCCAACAGGTTTTGCGGCTGATAGGTATGCCAAGTATCCTCCGTATTGGCATCTTCTTTCCACGGTTGATCTACTTCATAGACTTCAATGGTCTGCATGCCTGTTGGTTGGCCGAACTGGCTAAAACTTTTCAATCGAAGTGATACGGAATCTATCTCTTTATCAATAGAGGGTAAGGCTACAAATTTTAATAAAAATCCGGCCCTGAATCCCTTATAAGTACCGACACATAAGTCCAGGCCATTGATGGTATTCTCCCTTTCATTTATCTGAAAGGTCACTTTATCCGGATACAGGGTTGTGTCTACATACTGCCCGAAATGATTTTTCAGATCAAATTCTTTAGGAGCCTGAATGGAGTTTAAATCCTGGCAGGATATCCATAGGATAGCCAGCAGTAAGAAAAGAAGAAGCTTTTTCATATTACCTTTCATATTAAAAAAAATGAATTTAATTAATCCCGATTTTTTTGTCAATGTGAATTATTTTCCGCTTCAGCCCGGTTTAAACCAGAAAGGGCTTGGGCCGCTTCCAGTAAATTGTTAAAAATAAAATCCGGTTGTTGGGACCAGGTTCCCTTTTGATATTCATATTCACCGCGCCCGTAACCGGTTAGAACCATAACCGACTTCAATCCTGCTTTTGATGCAAACTGCACATCTTTATATCGATCTCCGATCATATAAGAAGCAGATCGGTCTAAGTTGAATTCTTTCACAGCAAGGTCGACCATCCCTGTTTTTGGTTTACGGCAATTACAATCCTTGCGGTATATACCTGTTCCCTCTGTCGGATGGTGCGGACAATAATAAATTTTATCTATGTGCCCACCCTCTGCTTCCACTTTTTTGATTAATATATGATGTAATTCCCGTACCAGTTGCTCGCTGAAATAACCCCGGGCCACACCCGACTGATTCGTGACCAGGATAACCCGGAATCCTGCCCGGTTGAGAATCCGGATGGCTTTCGGGACAAAGTTAAAGATCCGAAATCTGGAAACGTGGTTTATATAACCCATTTCTTCATTTATTGTTCCATCGCGGTCTAAGAATACGGCCTTTTCTTTAGCTGCTATCTTCATTTTAAAAAGTAAAGCGGAAGTGCTTTGGAATACCAAAGTTCTTCCGCTTCGGAATCATTTTGATTAAAAATTATGATCAATCATTTATAATGCGTTCATATATATCCAGGTATCGTTTTGCAGAAACTTCCCAGGAAAAATCTTCATCCATAATTCGGATTTGCAAATCCCGCCATTTATCTTTTTTCTTGTAATAGGCAATCGCTCGTTTCATGGCTTTCAGCAACGCCTCCGCAGTGAGATCGGTCATTATGAATCCGGTCCCTTCCCCGCTCTCTTCATCCAAATCTTCCACCGTATCAAATAACCCGCCTACAGCCGAAACGACCGGTACCGTACCATATCTAAGACTATAAATCTGGTTCAGTCCGCAGGGTTCATACTTAGACGGCATTACGAATATATCCGCGCCGGCTTCGACAAGGTGTGCTATTTTATCATCAAACGTTACATGCATATTAAACTTATCCGGAAACTGCTTGGTATATTCAAGTAATTTTTCAACCAGAGCTCTATCACCGTCACCGTGGATAATTAATTGTACATTTAATTTCATTAAGGGATCCATAGCCTTCAGCACCAGATCAAACCCCTTTTGTTCGGTAATCTTACCGACCATTCCGATCAACGGGATGTCTTCTTTATAGGGCAGTCCGATACGTTCCAACAGCGCTTTTTTGTTCTCCAGTTTTCCCGATAGGTCTTCTTTGGAATAATGGTGGGGAAGATATTTGTCCTTATCCGGAGACCAGACCGAATAGTCGACGCCGTTTAATATACCCTCAAATTTTGCCCCTTTTTCTTCAAGCAAAGGGCCAAATCCGAAACCCTGCTCGTCGTCGGAAATGATTTCGTTGGCATAATTTTCAGAGACCGTGGTAATAAAATCGGAGAAGTAAATAGCCCCTTTGGTCAGATTTAATTTCCCCTCTTTATTGAACATGCCTCCTTCCTGGGTTTGACTCAGATCAAAATCGATTTTTTCGGCCACATCCAGATCGAATGCGCCCTGGGATGTCAAATTATGAATGGTATAAATGGTTTTAACGCCTTTAAAGAAGGCATCGCTCTGATATAAAGTTTTAAGATAAACCGGAACAAATGCAGTTTGCCAATCATTACAATGGATGATATTGGGTTGCCAGGATAAAATCTTCAATGTTTCGATGGCTGCTTTGGAAAAATAGGCAAACCGTTCGGCATTATCCGGATAGGGCTTTTGGGTCTTGGGATCGATATAAATTCCCGCTCGGTTAAAATAGTCCCCCACCTCTATGAAATATACCTGCACCTTACTGTCCGGTAAAAAGGCTGATTTAACGTTGGCTATTTCTGTTTTGCCGTTTAGAGTTACCGGGATTTCGCGTAAGCGAATTACCTCACGGAGAATATATTTCCGTTCATTTATAAATTTATACTTGGGAATCATTAATCTGATTTCATGATTAAACCCTTTGAATGCCTTGGGCAAAGCGCCGGTTACATCTGCCAACCCGCCAGCCATGGCAAATGGTGCTATTTCACTGGCAAGATAAAGTATTTTAAACTGGCTCATAACAAAACCCCATCAGCTTAGAATCATAGAATGAGATCACAAGGTAAGATGATCTTTAAGTCAAAATTTGGACCACAAAATTTGTATATTATTCGTCTTTAATCTTTGTAATTTACTTAAAATTAATAAAATAAGCAAGGTTTCCCTCTGCTATTTGAAGCGATGATCCAAAAATGTAAGAATTTCACGGAAGGCAATATCTCTTTCCACATCGAGTGTAATTATATGATAGGATTTCTCCAGCTTTAAAAATTGTTTCACGCTTGATGAACTATGTTCATAAACCCATTCCGCACTCTTAAAATCTACCACATGATCCTGGCGGGACTGAATAACCAGCAATGGCGAATACATATCCGGTAAATCCATTTTAATATGTTCATATAAGTGCATCACTTCCCGGGCCGCACTCAACGGTGTTTTATGATAAGTTACCGCCTTTTGTTTCTCCGCTTCATCGCGTATATCGGGGCCGTTTTTTTTCTTACGGAATTTAATTATCGAGGGTACATAAAAAACAAATTTTGCCTTTTTCTCTTTCAGGAACAGGGCCGGAGAGAGGGCCACGACTCCCTCAATCTGGTAATGAGCCGCTAAATGCAAAGCCAAAGAAGCACCGGTGGAAAGGCCGATAACCACTATTTTATCGCATGTCTTACGCATTTTAAAAAGAGCCTGTTTGGCGTCTTCAAACCAATCATACCATTTGCAATCTGCGAGGTCTTCCGGTTTTGTGCCGTGTCCTTTTAAGAGCGGAGCCGCAATGGTAAAACCCTTCCCCTTAAGTAATTTAATCAGGTATTTCATTTCATAGGGAGACGATGTAAATCCATGCAATAACAGAATACCGTATTCGTTTCCTGCAATCTCAACAGGTTCTGCGCCGGGAATGATTCCCATTTTTAGTACCTTCATATTCCCTCTGTCGTTTCTCTGGTTTTAATTAAAATATATTTGAAAAATACCGGCCCCATTAATTCGTTAATCACAACCGATGAAATCAGGATCGTCTTGAAAGTTGTACCAACGGCGCCGGGAAACGTATTTTCGATAATCGTTGCCAGGCCGAGAGCAATACCGGCCTGGCCCACAAAACCAAGCCAGGATAGTTTTTTAATATCCCCATCCTCTTTTGCCAAAACGGCTCCCGTGATATTCCCCAGGTAAAGAAAAAGCATTCTTAGAATCACCAAAAGGGCCGTTAAACCCAATGCCTTTTGAATCGTATCCAGATGAAGGCCGGCACCGGCGAAACTGAAAAAAATTATATACAAAGGGAGAGAACTCTTTTCAATATTTTCGATTAAATCTTCTCCCTTTCTCGAAAAATTTTCTACCACAATACCGGCAATAATTGAAGTCAGCAGAATTTCCACATGCACCAAGGCGCTTACTTCAATTATCACTATAGACACGCCCAATAAAAATAAGCTACGTTCAATTTGAACATATTTCAAATAGGTGATAATGATATAGCCGATAGCGATACCGATTACAATCGAGCCTACTATTTGAACCCCAACCGTTTTCAATAATTCATAATTTATACTCGTCCCCGCTATTAGATAAATTTTTGCCCAGGCCATGATCAAAGGAAAGAGCAAGACCACCATTATGGATTTTAATACGGTTACCGCAAGAACGATATCCGTCATCTTGCCCTTTGATTTAAATTCCGTAATGATTCCGATGGTTGTGGCCGGAGATGTGGAAAGGGCCGTACCCGCAAATAAAATCGAAAGCCCGATGATTATATCTTCCGGTAAATCGGATAAAAAAGGAATATGCGAGGCAAAGAAGAACAGCGTAAAAAACAAACCTGTAAAAACCACAGCCATCTGTCCCGTCAGTAAAGAGAGAACCGTTTTTGCTCTTTGACGAAAACGTTCATATTTAAGTTCTCCCCCTGCGGTTAAGGCAATAAAGGCCAGGGCTAAATCTTCTAAAAACCGGAGTGAGTCCAGCACGGAATGATCCAAAAAATTCAAACCTACCGGTCCGATAAGGACACCCAATATCATATAACCCGTCAACTTGGGCAGTTTGACGTTTTTCAGAAGAAGGGCCAATAAGTATGCAGATAACAATACAATACCCGTTAGTACCGCGGATTGAGCATGAAGTACATGATCCGATGGCGGCGCAAACCGTCTGATTAATATGAAAAGCACCAGTAATAGAATAGTCGTAATACTTTTTTTCATATTTACTTTATGGAGAGCAGATTCTTTTTCACTCTGGAGCCGATTACCACCACACCCTGTAAATAGCGGAAAGCAATCAGATCGTTAATTAAAATAGATAGAATAAGCACACTTAATAGCAACCCATTTGGGCCTGCACCGGATAACAAAAAATATTCGATGATCATGGCCAGGGATAGACCTCCCATGCCGATATTGCCAATACCAATCCAGACCGGAACTTTTTCCCGAATTAAATGACTCCTATTTGAAATGGGGCCCATAAAAATTTTACTTATGAAATGCGTCCCAAAATACAAACCTATCAACAATATTAAATTTTTACTCGGAGATACCGAAAAATAGGCACCGGCAAAAAACAGAAGTAAAATATATAACGGCTTTTCAATATCCTGAACAGAGCGATAAAGGGCCCGGGTATTTATTCTTGAATTGGCTAAGATGGAGCCGAAGACAAAAGAAACAAAAAGAATACTTTGACCATAATAGTAAGCGGTTCCGACCACCACCAGCAGAGAGCCCAAATTTAGAATGAGCCGCTCTTGTCTGGATTTAAGAAGATCAAACAAGGTCCTATAAATGATATAACCCATGCCGGCAACAAGAAGGGGTATCACAACCCGTAAAATTTTGATCCCTGCCTGACCATCCAATTTTAAATAGGTAAATAAAGAAAACCAGATGCCGATCGAAACAACGCCGAGCAAGTTATCAAATGCAGCATTGAACTGAAGCCAGTAGGAAAGCTTGGCATGAACCCGTTCATTTTTCAGAAGGGAACCGATAATAATCGGCGAACTGATCGCCCCGGTTAAGGAGAGGATAAAGATATCCCGTATCTCTAAAAAATTAAGTTTTAATAAATAGCTCGTCAGGCTTAACAGGGTAAAACTTAAAACAAAGGCGATCAGATAATTGATAAATCCGTTCAAATAATATTTAAGCGGAAAACGTTTCAAACCCCGATATTTCGTTTGCAGACCGACCAGGAAGCCCACCCAACCCAGGACCAGCGTAACCAGGATATTCAGACCGTCTAAAACTTTTACTGTAAGAATATGCAATACTTCCGGACCCGATAAGCATCCCATTAACACATACAACAGACCGGAATAAGCCAACCCTTTCATCCACCAGGAAGAAATATGAAAACGGTTAAAGAAAACGGAACCGGCTAAGGCAATTGCCGTAATAATGACGATACTTAATAATGGGGTCATCGTATGCTTTTGGTTTCTGATTCTTATGTAGTTTATTTATTTTTATCAATTAAATCAACCGGGTGGATAAGTATAAGAATAACAATATGATAGGTGGTATTGGATATCTGCCGCGAACAAGGCAATATCCCTTTTTTTCAAAAATTTAGTTTATATCCGACTTATAGAAAGCGGTAGAATAAAATCTCACCGTTAGAGCGGTATCTTTTATTGATGATTTTTATCCCGTCTCCAGGCATGTAAAGCTTTCTTTAAGAATCCCTCATGGGCATCAATATATTTTTTCGCTTCTTCTACCGATGAATGGGTCATGGCGATAAAGATAGCCGTCTTAACATGACCGCCGGCGAGAGTCAAACAATGTCCCGCTTGATCATAATCCACATCTGCAGCCATCATGATTATCTTTTTGGACCTTTCTACCAGCTTTTTATTGTTTTGTTGGAGATCGATCATCATATTTTCATAGACCTTACCCAATTTTATCATGGAAATACTCGTCAGCATATTGAGGACCATTTTCTGGGCGGTCGCTGCCTTAAGTCGGGTAGAGCCCATGATAACTTCCGGTCCGGGGACCGGACAAATAGCTACATCGACATCATACTGCAGGTGTTCACGGGGATTACATACCACCGTAATGGTTTTAGCGCCCCGTTTTTTGCCCTCTTCTATGGCACCGATGACATAGGGGGTACGTCTGCTGGCCGCAATACCACACACCACGTCTTTATCGCTCACTTTCAATTCGGCTACGTCCTGAGCTCCATATTCTTCAAAATCCTCAAATCCTTCTACAGCCTCGACCAGGGCATTATATCCTCCTGCGATTCGACCGATAACCATACCGACCTCGACCCCAAAAGTCGGAGGGCATTCCGCTGCATCCAGCACTCCCAACCGCCCCGAAGTCCCGGCTCCGAAATACAACAACCGGCCGCCCTTTTTAAAGGCTTCGGTTATTATTTCAACCGCCTGCACTATATATGGAATCTCTTTTTCAACAGCATAAGCTACTTTTTTATCTTCCTCATTAAAAAGTCTCACGGCATCTTCCGTATCCATTATATCGATATCATACGAATCGGGATTTCGACTCTCCGTAACGAGCGTTGATAATTCTTTAAAAAGATCTTTTTCGGTCATCACAACTCCACACTTAACAGTACCTTATTTTTCATCATTTCTGAGAACATTACCCATGATACATCTATTTCGTTAACGATCAATTTATTCCCTCTACCATCTTCCGTACGCATCTCCTGACGGTAGTTGGATCCTTTCATAGCAAGCAGCAAGCCGCCCGGCCGAGCCAATCGCTTGCCATATTCGATCAACCTGGGCAAAGAGGCCACCGCCCTGGCCACGACCACAGAATACCGCTCGGCCCCGCTAAGCACCATGCGCTCGGCCCGCTCGTTGACAACGGTTACAGAGAGCCCTAAATTTTGTCCGGCCTTTCGCAAAAAAAGGCTCTTTTTCCTTGACGATTCCAACAACACCACCCGAGACTTCGGGAGTAATATCGCTATAATAATCCCCGGAAAACCGGCCCCGCTCCCCAGGTCTAAGATCCGATTGGCTCCCGGAATATAATGCCGTAAATAATACGCATAGTAACAACTAACTAAAAAATGTCGAGCGATTAATCGTTCTCTGTCGTGCTTTGAATATAAATTTATTTTTCGTCCCCAGTCCAGAAGCATCTCATGGTAAGCGGCAAAGACCCGGGATTGCCCTTCATCGACCTCCATGCCCTGAGTTCGAATAAAACGCAGCAACTTTTCAACGGTTATATCAGGTTTCACGTGAAACATCGAACTTATTATACTTTTCCAAATAGATCATAAGTACCGAAATATCAGCCGGACTGACACCGGAAATGCGTGAAGCCTGGCCCAGATTGTCGGGATGAATCTTTTCTAATTTTTCTCTGGATTCGATGGAAAGGGCTTTTATTTCCTTATAACTGAGATCCTCTGGTATTTTCTTTTTTTCCATTCTCTTAAAACGTTCTATCTGTGCTCTTTGACGATCTACATACCCTTCATATTTTACATTAAATTCTACTTCGTTAAGCGCGTCATTGCTATATTTTTCAGAACCTACCATGGATAACAGGTCTCTCAAACCTACTTCCGGGCGCTTAACCAAATCAACGATCGCTGCTTTTTGCCGCAAGGACGAGCTCTTCCGGGCAAAGTATTTATTAAAAACCCGGGGATCGATCTTTTTCTTCAGTTCCACATCCGTAAGCCGTTTAATTTGATCCCTCTTTTTTAGAAACGCTTGGTATACCTTATCTTCTACCAAACCATATCCATGGCCGTATTCCATTAATCGCAAGTCCGCATTATCCTGTCTGAGCAATAAACGGAATTCCGCCCTTGATGTAAACAAGCGATACGGTTCATCATGGATTTTACTAATCAAGTCGTCTACAAGAACACCGATATAGGCTTCGCTTCGGGTTAATATAAACGGATCCTTCTCCTTTAACTTTAAAGCGGCATTTAATCCCGCCACCAGGCCCTGGGCAGCCGCTTCCTCATAACCGGATGTTCCGTTTATTTGTCCGGCGAAATAAAGATGTTCCACCTCCCGGGTCTCCAGAGTGCGCTTGATCTGATGCGGGGGGAAGAAATCATATTCCACGGCATATCCGAGACGAATTATTTTTGCCTTTTCCAGGCCGGGAACGGTTTGAATGGATCGCTCCTGAATATCTGCCGGCAGACTGGTTGAAAAGCCGTTCACATACACCTCGATATTGTTGTATCCTTCCGGTTCCAAAAACAACTGATGTCTCGGCTTATCTGCAAATCGATTTATCTTGTCTTCAATGGACGGACAATAGCGGGGCCCGATCCCGGAAATTACTCCGGTGAACATTGGCGAACGATCAAAGCCAAGCCGCAGGATATCGTGCGTGGAACCATTTGTGTGGGTTATATAGCAATTTATCTGTGGCTGTGTGATTTCTTTTGTGGAAAACGAAAAGGGCTGGGGATCAGGATCGGGTTGCTGAATTTCTACTTTTGAATAATCAATGCTGTCGCGATGTACACGCGGAGGGGTACCGGTTTTCAAGCGTCCGGCCTGAAATCCGTAAGAGAGTAAAGATTCCGTGATACCGACGGCCGGCAAATCTCCCGCCCGTCCTGCCGACAATTTCTGAAGTCCGATATAAATGACACCGTTTAAAAAGGTCCCGGCTGTTAAGATGGCGGCTCTGGTCCGGATTGTATGACCGTCTTTTAACAATACGGCCTTAACTCGATTATGATCAATTTCTATGCCCGTACCCATTCCCTGCAGTAAGGTGAGATTGGGCAGGGTTTCAAGCATTTCTTTAGCGACCACAGCATAGTACTGGCGATCAGCCTGGGCGCGAGGAGATTGAACGGCCGGTCCTTTGGAAACATTGAGCATTTTAAAATGAATACCCGCCCTGTCGATGATTTTGCCCATCACGCCGCCGAGAGCGTCGATTTCGCGTACCAATTGACCTTTGGCCAATCCGCCTATGGCCGGGTTGCAGGACATCAGGCCGACCTTGTTTTTGTCCATGGTTACCAGGGCTGTTCTCATTCCCATCTTGGCAGCCATGACCGCCGCTTCTATCCCGGCGTGACCGGCTCCGACAACAACGATATCGTATGTGTTCATCATTCTACTGCTTTTGTTTCACGTGAAACTTTACTTGCCTATACAAAAATGTGAAAAAATACTATTCAAAATGTCGTCCGTGGTTATCTCACCCGTTATTTTACTCAACGATTCGACCGCATCTTTTAGATCAACGGCCAGGTACTCATAGCCCAACCCTTTTTTCAGGCCTGCTTTTACATTCAACAGAGCTTGTAAGGCGGCTTCGAAAATGCTTTTCTGTCGCTCATTTGTGATCAGTACTTCTTCGGGATTGCTATGGTGGAATTGAAAGGCTTTTTTAAGGACCGCTTCTTTTATTGCGTCGATGTTTTCACCCATTTTTGCAGAAATAAATTGTAAAGGCAAACCGTAGTCTCGAAGCTTACTTTGGGCCTGTTCGTTTACTCCCAAATCCATTTTGTTGCCGATTAATAAAATTTTTGATCGGTACAGCGTCGCACCGGTCTTAATCATATTAATGTCTTCCGAGTCGAGAGGCAGCGAACTGTCTACGAGCAGAAGAATAATATCCGCATGATTGTAGTAATCCCTCGTTCTTTCGACTCCCTCCGCTTCAACGGCATTGGTTGTAAATCGGATACCTGCCGTATCTATAAATCGTACCAGAGAGTTGTCTATTAAAATATCCTCATGGACAATATCGCGGGTAGTGCCGGGCTGTTCGGAAACAATCACCCTATCCTTGTTAAGCAGTACGTTCATCAAACTGGATTTACCCACGTTGGGCTTTCCGCTAATCAGTACTTCGATACCCTGAATGAGCGGTTTACTGTTGGTGTAACTTTCCAATAATCTTTCTACCCTGGCTGTTATGCTGTTCAATACCTCTTCTATTCTTGAAGTAGAAATGATCTCCAGCTCCTCCTGGCTAAAATCCAAATCCAGTTCGATATAGGAAGAGAGCTCGATTAATTCTCTTTTTAATTGACCGACAACAAGAGAAAGCTTGCCCCTCAGTTGAGCTAGGGAATTACGGATTCCCTCTCTTGATCTGGCGGCAATTAAATCCGCTACCGCTTCAGCCTGTGCCAAATCGATCCTGCC
>Ga0256841_1001544_pt1 | contig 19624 bp, 17 predicted proteins | sample 356308metaG_FD_185971 | JGI IMG/M metagenome (GOLD analysis project Ga0256841, IMG submission 185971) | Hydrothermal vent microbial communities from Mid Atlantic Ridge, Atlantic Ocean - 356-308 | ecosystem: Environmental > Aquatic > Marine > Hydrothermal vents | place: Atlantic Ocean: Mid... | reverse complement strand
ACGAGAGGGTTTTGATATTCCTCGGCGGGGTTGCTTCCTTCGCTCATGGGAAGGATTCTACCCTCGCTGAGGAAAGGTTTCCCGCTTCATCGACAGAAGTACCGAACCCGGCGATACACAAGCCTGAAATAACCGGGGCTCAGAACGATACGGACCCATCTTCCACATCCATCCCTGCGATACGAATACCGGGGAGGAACCCACTCACGAACCTGTTTCAGCCGAAAATGCCCGGAACAATGATTTCGACAACTTGGCCGCCGAAGCCGATGCCTTCCATGCCTCCCCAGACGAACTCGGATCCCTACCCGGGGAATCCTGACCTGCACCCCTCCTCGAACCACGACCTGGGAAAGGGCCGGGGTCGGATTCAAACACGCTGCAAAAAAGATTGCCGGCAAAAAACATTTCATTTTTTTCTCCTTGGTTGAAGACAACAACCGAAATGCAGCAACCGTGCCGACTCGAGGGTAGAAACTCAGGCCCCTTTCGTCCCCTGAAGGGGACGAACAAAAAAAAGCCTTATCCCCAGAGGGTGTCTCCCAAGGCGCTGAGTGAGGCCAAGAAGACCCAGAGGATGAGTCGGAGGAGAGATTCCTTGTTCAAACGAAGGCGGTAGCGGAGGATTTCAGCACCGAAGAGTGCGCCAAATCCATCCGTCGCCCAATCAAAAAGGCTTGCGCTTCGATCTGGGAGATAGACCTGCACCCATTCTTCGACTCCACCGTACGCAAAGGCTAAAACCACGGCGAGGGGCAAACCTTTTCTTCCAAGGGCAAGCCCCAAAAGAAAGGCTTGGATGGCAAAGAGCGCCGCATGCCCTCCATTGATCCAAAAGGTCCAGAAGAGATCCTTGGGACCACCGAGGGAGGGCCCCCCCACAAGAAAATGGATCAAGACAGCCCAGGCGACTGCCAAGACCCCGTAGACCCAGGGGCCCTTGGAAGTCGACTTGGGTTGGCCCACTCCGTCTCCAAGAATGCGCTTCAAATCCCCTCGACCAAGAGGCTCAAATCCAAGGCTCGCACGGAATGGGTTAGGGCTCCCACCGAAATCCGATCCACGCCCGTTCCTGCAATTTGCGCCACATTTTCAAGACGGATTCCTCCACTTGCCTCCACAAGAACATCCCTTCCCAAACTTCGAGCCTGCTGACGAATTTCAATCACTGCGGCGGATAATTCTTGGATCGAAAAATTGTCGAGCAGAATGATATCGGCCCCACCCTTAAGGATGGCGAGGGCATCATCCAAGCTCCTTGCTTCGGCTGTCAGTGGGCCGCTGCCCCGGCTGCGGTCCAGAGCGAGGGCAACCGTTTTTTCAATCCCCATGGGATCCAGCCCATTCCCCGAGAGAGCAAAATGGTTCTCCTTGAGAAGAACACGGTCGAAAAGGCCAAAGCGATGGTTTTCTCCTCCTCCAACACGGACAGCATATTTCTCTAAATATCGGAGACCCGGTGTTGTTTTCCTTGTCTCAAGAATCGCTGCCCCCGTCCCTCTGACGGAGGCAACGAACTCCTGTGTATGGGTCGCAATGGCAGAGAGTCTCTGCAAGAAATTCAAGGCGGTTCGCTCTCCTGTCAACAAGGCTCGTGCTTTGGCCTGAATCCGAATCAAAACATCCCCGGCCTCAAAATGCCCCCCCTCAGGAATCTGGTCCTCGAAATGAACGTCCGGGTCCAAATGACGAAAGGTTGCACGGAGAAGATCGATGCCCGCCAAAATCCCGCTTTCTCGAGCAAGAATGCGACCACTTCCTTGGAGATCACTGGGAACGACCGCCTCAGTCGTCAGGTCTTCTCCTTGATCCAAGTCTTCCTCTAAGGCGCTCTGAACCGCCTTTTGCACAATCTCATGCGGAATTTTCATGGCGCAAATCTTACATTCCCTCCTTCCTACACGCTATTCCGCATTGTTTCCGGCTCATTTCGGGAAGGAAGCTGACCCGCCTTTTAGGGAGGAAAGATCCAGCCATTGCAAGAGGACCTTCCAATGCGCTCGGCCGATCCCACGAGGACGAAATCTCCCTTTTCCCCCACCTCCACGGGTATGGATCCATTGATTTCGCGCCCAAACTCGCAGCTCTTCGGCTTTTTGTGGACCCAGCCCGGGAAGAAGGCAAAGCTGCTGCACATCAAAGGGAGAGAGGACAATGCCTTCCAAAGAATCTCCGGGCTTCTCCCTAGCCCCAAAATCCGCGGCAGCCCAAGCGCTCACAAAGCGGAGCAACAGGAAAAAAAGGAAGAAAACTCCAAGGACCCGAAGGTGAAGGAAAAAGTCAGCCCTGGGGGCTGTGACCTTCTTATCTCTGAGCTTCCAACAACCTCCTTCCATAACTTGGCACTTTCCTCCATTGCGGGATCTCCTCAAGGATGTCTTCGAGTCTTCGCGCACATGCGCGCAGACCCCGTGCAGCAGGTGCACTCGGCGTCCTGATCACGATGGGAGTACGTGCGGCCAGGGCTGAACGAACGGCTGGATCCCCGGGCACGGCCCCCAGAAAAGAGACGTGGATTCCCAAGAACCGGCCGGAAATATCACGTATTTTTTCAAAAGCCCGCCACCCTTGCTGAGAATCATCGCATTGGTTCACCAGGAGAGAGACCCCTCGTCCCGGACGCCGTAAGGCTAAGCATTTGATCAGGGCATAAGCATCGGTCAGGCTTGTGATCTCGGGGGTTGTCACGATAAGAACAAGATCGCTGGCCAAAAGGAAGCTGAGGGTTTGGGGAGAAATCCCCGCCGCCGAGTCGACAAGAACGGCAGCGGCTCCCTCAAGGACAGAGTCGAGTCCCAGAGCAAAACGGCGAAAATCCGAAGGATTCAGATGGGCGAGTCGGCTCAGACCCGACCCTCCCGGGAGGACATCCACCCCATAGCGAGAATGCTGAAGGAGATCAGCAAGAGATCCCTTTTCCTCAAAAAAGTATTGGAGGTTTCGATCCGGTTTTAAACCCAAGGGAAGGTGGGCATTACCGAGACCCAGGTCTGCGTCCAGAATGCGCACTCGAGCTCGAGGCGAACCCAAGAGGACACCCAAGTTGACAGTAACCATGCTCTTGCCCGTCCCCCCTTTTCCGCTGGCGATCCCTACGACAGGTGGAACCAAACTGGAAGGCAAAGCCACATGCCTTTGAAATGGTTTGAAAATGCGGTCAAAGAATTTTGCCATCCTGGCTCAACTCCCGAAAAAAGCTCGTTCAAGAAATTCCTGGAGAAAACGCCTTGATGCGCACTCCCTCCTCAAACCGACCTCTGTCGGTAAGAAGGGTAAATCCAGGATTTTGAAAAGAGCCAGGCTCCTCAGCCTGCACTAGGAACCAAAAAATGCCGCCATTTCCTCATCCGAAAGACGGGTGCCTTCGGACCGTTCTGCATGTTTAGAACTACGGCAGGGATTTCCTCTTCCCCATGGGCTATCTTTTTCGGGTTCTGAGGAAGACAGCCTATCCTCTCGAGGTTGCGGTTCCGGCCTCCCTCCCAAGGCTTTGCCTTCATTTTGGGTCTGCTCAGGCTTTCTCGGAGAATTTCCGAGAGGGACACTTCCCCAAGTCGGATGGTTGCGGGCCATTAAGGAACGAAGGAAACAATCAAGTACTCTGCTTTGCTCTTCATCTGTCCCGAGAAGAAACTCATCAGGAATACCCGGGATTCGAATCCATACCTGCCCTTGATCTACCCCCAATTCAAGAACAAGCTCGTTTTCGATCAAAGCCCTTCGATCAAACCGATCCCCTTCAAAATCAAGGCTCCTTCCCACAAGCCCCTCTCCCACAACCTGAACCCGAGAAAGGAAGGTGTTGATTCTTTCGCGAAGGAGTTCCGCTTCCACTCCGGAAGGTGCTTCAAAAGGAGAAACTTCTTGGGAATGATGGGCCCAGGGAGCCACGCCCTCAGCATACCAATATTGCTGGCCCCGCACTCCAAGGGAACGAAGCCTGAAAAGGAGGAGGTCAAAGGAGGAGAGGCAGGATAAACGCTCGATGAGACTTGGGGAAAATTCATGGGCAATTAAAAAGAAACGCAGGTCTCGACACAGATCCAAAGAGATCAGCTCAGGGCAAATCCTCATCCAGGTCTGCCGAATCAGCTCTTTGTTCCGCTGAAACCATGCTTTTAAATCCAACAATTTCAGAGGACATAGATCTTGATCCTCTTCTCCCAAGGCAAGAACTGCAATGGGAGTTCGATTTGCATCCATCCCAAGAAAATCGACATCGAGCCCCTTCCCAAAGCAAAGATCGCTGGCCAGGAGTTTCCAGCCCGATTCCAAGTGAAAGACTTCGGAATCGAGGTTCCCCTGGTAAGGAGGCCTTTCCCTGGGATCATCTTCCCTGAGATCACCTTGGGACGCCTTTGCTTTGGGTCCCCGGGTTGTTGGGTCCGCATCCTTCTTCTTCGCCGAAGAAGAAACCTTCAGAGAAGGGCGAGCCTCAGCTAAGCCAGTTGCTTCCGGCTCGAGCCATAGATCCTGGAGGAGGGCCCTCGGATGAGGGGGAATGGGACCGCTGATCATATAATGAACACCCTTTTGCCCTCCCCTGGCCGGAAACCAGAGTCAGGTCCGTAGGTTTCGATCCCGCTGATCCGAGACCGATCCATCACTTAGACAGTCCTCATTTTCCTCCGGAGAGGAAGATTCCTACTTTTCCCAAGGTATGGGATACTCCCTTACCAAGGACATTTCAAGGCAAACTAGCGTTTTTTTTCAATTTTCTTGGGGCCAAGCCATCCAGAAACACCCATGCTAGATCCATTCTGGCCTTTCATGGGGAATCATGGAAAAGGAAGGCGCATCCCATCTCAGAGAGAAACCGGGCGAAGAAGGTGACAAAAGGCGATTGCAAGGGCGTCGGTTGCATCTTCGGCCAAGTTGTCCACCTTCATGGAGAGGCTCATGGAGAGGGCGTAGGCCAATTGAGCCTTGGTAGCCCTTCCATTACCCGAAACCCTTTTTTTGATGATGGCGGGAGGATATTGGATAACGGGGAGTCCTGACTCGGAAGCGATGAGAAGGATGACACCCCGAGATTCTCCAATCCGGAGGGCAGCCTGGACACTTTTCCCAAAGAAGGCCTCCTCGACCACCAGGACATCCGGCTTCCACCGTTGCACCAAAACTCGAAGCTCTCTGGCCAGGACGGCGAGTCGCTTGTGGATCGGAACGGCTGAACTCCCAAGGGAAAGGACACCGACCCCCCCGGGTACCGGCTTGGCCAAGCTCCTTCCCTCTGCAAATGCCGGGCGAACCATGTTACCGCAACGACCTGCAGGCCTCCGAACAGGATTCGGCTCCTCCTCATCCAGGAGACCGAAGCCAACCTTTCGTGTACCTGGGTCGATTCCGAGAACCCTCATTTGGCATAGACTACCTTAAGACTTCGGGAGAAGGAAAAGATGAAATCCTCCGCACCCGTTTTTCTCCTGACTTGCTCGACGGTCGGGAGCCCCCGGGATAATCTTGGAGCATGAAAGGACAGCCTCCAACGTTCGTCTCCCTGATTCTGGCTGCAGGAGAGGGAAGCAGACTCGGCACTTCGATCCCCAAAGCTTGGATGGAAGTCCAGGGGAAAGCCCTCCTTTCATGGAGCCTCGAGCGCTTAGAAAGAATCCCCGGGCATCTTGGAACCGTTGTGGCGATGGAAGATTCCTCCCTTCAAACAAGATGGCCCCCTTTGCAAAGGCAGGGACAGGCTCCTCGCATCGGGATCCTGGGTGGATCCAGTCGGCAAGAGTCCGCAAAAAAGGCCTTCACGGCCCTCAAAGAGTCTGCCCAACAATGGAAATCTCCCCAGGTAGTTTTGGTCCATGACGCAGCCCGCCCCTTTTTTCCCCTTGGCCCGACCAAGAGCTTGCTCATAAAAGCCAAGGAAATCGGTGGAGCCCTCCTCGCTTTCCCCGTTCGGGACACACTCAAGGCCTGCGGAAAAAATGGTCGTGTTTTATCAACCATTCCTCGAGAAAACCTCTATGCAGCAGCCACGCCCCAGGCCTTCGCGATCGAAACATTCACTGAAATGTTGGCAGCCGCGGAGGCCCAAGGAATCCAAGGAACTGACGAAGCCATGCTGGCCGAAGCCTTGGGTGTCCCTCTCGAGGTAATCCCCTGCCCCAGCACCAATCTCAAGATCACCTATCCCGAAGATCTAGCCCTTCTCCCCTGCCTCACCCCGCTTCTCCATCAAGAGGAACCCTCATGAATCCCAAAGAAACCTTCCTTACCGGCCTCCCAAGAATTGGATTAGGTTGGGATCTTCATCGGCTCGCAAAAGGACGTGAATGCATCTTAGGCGGGATCGAAATCCCCTGTCCGGTAGGTCCCATCGGACACTCGGATGCAGACGTCCTTCTCCATGCTCTTTGCGACGCCTTGTTGGGAGCCGCCGGCATGGACGACCTGGGAACCCTTTTCCCTGATACAGAAAGCCAATGGCAGGGAGTCCCCTCCACAAGATTTCTTGAAGAGACTCTGCGCCTCCTGAAGCAACAGGGGCTCCGCCCTCTCTCAGTGGACGCCGTCCTGCGCTGTGACCGCCCCAAGCTACAGCCCCATCGTAGGGCGATCCGCGAACACCTCTCTCAACTCTTATCCCTTCCCGTGAGCCGAATCAACCTCAAGGGAAAGACCTTGGAAGGCTCCCAAACCGGCCCCGAAACTCTTGAGGCCCAAGTCATTGTCCTCTTGGAGGAAAGGAGAGAATAAAAAGAGGTAAGGGTCAGACTCCTTGCAGGAGATTGAGTTTTCGATAGAGCCCCTCCCCTTTCCCCATAAGTTCCTCATGACTTCCCGACTCGACGATTCTTCCTTTTTCAAGGACAAGAATACGGTCCGAGGCACGAACCGTTGAAAGCCGATGCGCAATCACAACGCTCGTTCTCCCCTCCATCAAGATGTCCAAGGCTTCCTGGACCGCCTTTTCACTCTCCGTATCCAAAGCACTTGTAGCTTCATCCAGAAGGAGAAGCTCCGGGTCTCGTAAAATAGCTCGAGCAATGGTAACCCTTTGTTTTTGTCCACCCGAAAGGGTGTCCCCTCCCTCCCCCACAATGGTCTCGTATCCATCCGGAAACGTTTCAGCGAACTCATCAACACGGGCCATCCGTGCAGCTTTCCGCCATTCCGCTTCAGTTGCGGAATTCTTTCCCAGCAAGATATTCTCTCGGATGCTTCGGTTAAAAAGGAAGGGGCTCTGATCCACGATCGAAAGTCGATCCAACCATGAAGTTAACTGAATCTTTCGCAAAGGAATCCCGTCCACGAGGATTTCTCCATCTCCATCGGGATCATAGAAACGACCCAACAAATTGAGGATCGTAGATTTTCCGGCACCACTGGGTCCTACAAGGGCAATTTTTTGCCCCTTATGAATGGTGAAGGATAGATCCTGTAGAACCTGCTCCTTGTCATAGGCAAAGGAGACATTCTGAAATTCAATTCGATCCTTCAAAGAATGGAAGGTTGTAGCGTTTTCATCCTCGACGATTTCACTCTTCAGCTCCATCAACTCTTGGAGGCGATCGAAGGCTCCCTGAGATTCCTTGAGAAGGTTAAACGTTCGCGCAGTTCGCTTGATATGCGTATAGCTGGTCCCGATGGCAGCAAGACCGATCCCCATATTGGCAAGATCCAGAGCGGGCAAAAACTGAAGTCCATAGAGAAGACCCGCAAAACCCAACATATAGGTCGCATAAAGCAAGGCCTGGGACCCTGCCTTGGCCCGAACCATTTTCATCGTGCGCCGTAGAAAAGTCTGATTGATCTTTTCAAACTCTTCCAGTTTCCGCTCTTCGAGGCGGTAGGCCTTCACAGTGCGAAAACCCAAAAACATCTGCGCCATGGCGTCGGTGGCCTGCCCCATCGCTTGGAGGGATTTCCCCGATCCCTTCCTGACCTTTCGCCCGAAACGGGTCATGGGATAGCCCAAGACTGGAATCATGATCACCAGAAACCATCCCATCCAAAGGGAAACGGAGAAAGCAAGGATTGCATTAAAAAGGAGGAAAAGGGGTTCAAGGACGGCATTTTCAAAAACAAGGGTAAAGGAATGCCGAATCGTGTTCGTGTCGTTGGACACCCGGGAAATCATTTCCCCGGTCCGTTGCTGCCCGAAATATCTGGAAGACAATCGCAGGAGATGACCGCAAAGCTGATTCCTCAGGTCAACCACCAACATGGACGCCGCCAAGTTGGAGAAATACCGGTAAAAATAAATCGTCCCCCCTCCTAACACGGCCATAAAAGCTAAGAGGATCGCACTGCTCCCAAGATTTCCCCCTGACCCTTCCGCAAGAAGAGTATCCAAATGTAAAAAGGACATGAGATCCCTTTTCGCCACCATCAGGCTGTCGAACAGAGCATTGGGATGTCCGACAGCTGCAGAGGGCGGGATAAAGGCATCCACGACCTCTTTAATCAACAGGTAGGGAGCTTTCGTGAGTGCCGCTTGAAAAACTCCCAATGCGAGAACTCCCCCCACCATCCCCTTATGGCGGAGGATAAAACCTCCAAGCAACTTAAGGAGAGGAAGAAGAGAGTCCTTTTTCACGTCCCAGAAGGTCTTCGGTTCAGCTCAATATCTGAAAACAATCAATAGCTGAGGACAACCTTGGACGCAACCTCGTTGGCCCATTGCAAGAATCGATGGCTCAAATAATCCTGCTTGATGAGATCCCGCATATTTTTATCACTGAGGTCAACCTTGGTCACCGGTTGTTGCTTACCCGTAACCTTGACAATGTAATAACCATCACGTCCCTTGAGAGGACCCGCAACAGACCCAGAGGGAATGTGAAAAAAGATCTCCTCAGCGATGGCATAACCCGCGATGAAGTCGCTGTATTCGGTTTCCTGCAGCTCCTGTCGGAATTCGTTGAGAGACTTGTTTCCGAGTTCCCCCTGGTTCGTACGCGCTTCGGGCCAGAAAGAGTATTTTTCCTTCGCTTTTGCAAAATCCAAAGCTCCGGATTTGAGCTCATCCATACACTGGAAAGCTTTTGCCTTTGCAATGGCAAAGCCCCCCGGTCTCCACGTCCCTTTCGAATCATCGAAGGCCGGAATCCGAATCAAGCTCGCACTGACACGCCCGTCTCCTAGGAACATCGCCGCGGCTTTTCCGTGCTTGGCAAGATTCTCATCATTGATCTCCTTCGCGATCATATGCTCAAAGGATTTTTCCAATCTCCATCGCACCTTATAGGCTTCAAAAGAAGGATAGCCCTTAAAGGTCAAGGCCATAACCTTGACGTTGAAAGGAGATTTTGCATAAGGCTTCCGATAGGCCTCGAATTCCTTTTTAAAGGCCGCATCATCCAACCAAAAGCCCTTCTCCTTGAGGCGCTTTTTCAGGGCTGTGGAAAGAACGATTTCTGTAAGAGCCCGCGCTCGGTCCTCGGGTTTGATCGATGGAGCCACCGCCCGAAGAGCATCTTCGGTCTTCCACTCCCTCCCATTGACAGTCAGGCAGAGGTCCACGGGAAGGCCATCCGAAGCGTATTTAATATCAGACCATTCTTGGAGTTTCCCTAAAACCCATTGACGACAGATCTGGAGCAATAAAGGCGGCATCTTTTGACCTTTTTTCACAGCTTCTTCAAAGCGTTGAAAAAAGGCTTCCCCTTGCGCCCCACCTGAAGCAATGATGGCTTCCTTGGTAAGATCCGGCCAATTCTTAGGAATCCCGGGGAAGAAAATCTTGTCAAAAAGCATGGTGCTACGAGTCAAAGTTTTGAACTCAGCTTGGGAGATCCCAGCCTTAGCCAGTTCCCCGTAAAAATCTCTTCCAGGATTCTTCTTTTTAAAAGCCTCGATTTGCTCCTTGATGGTCTTGGAGACTTCATCCTCAAGAATCTTAAAGTCTTCCGCCTTTTTTTTGCCCTCCTTTATCTGTTGAGCAATTTGATCATCAACAAGCATTTCGATCAGCTTCTTCCGGATCATTCGCTGACCGGCAAGATAAACCGTCTGGCGGTCCACCTCTTTCTGATCCAACAACACCCCATCCACACGGATCGGCTTTTTCAAGTCTTTGAGGACGGCAATCGCCTTTTCAAGAGCAAGCCTTGTCCCTTGCTTCTCTGCGGGTCCTTTCTGCTTGGGAGAAGAAAGAGTCTGAAGCTTCCTGGAAACGGCCTGCCCCTGAGCTTTTGGCCTCGAGCCTTGGGCTTGGACTGCCCCCTGCCCGCAAACAGAAAAGGCAAGAAGACCGGCGGTGATTGAAAAGAATGGGGCCAAACCCCCCTTGTAGGAGCTGATTTTCATTGAAAGATGTCCATTGGTGGAAATTGAGGAAGACGATTGTCCTCCATGAGATCGTATCTTGCTATTTCTTTTTAGGTTTGCTTGAAGTTCCGCCCTTTTCTTTTGAGGAAGCCGCCTTCTTGGCGCTTTCAGCGGATTTGCCCGGAACCTTCCCTGCGGGAGCCTGTTTGTCTTTTCCCTTTGGGGATAATGCCTTTGGGTCAAAGAAACTCCCCGGATCCTTTTCAAGAGGGGACACATCCCATTCCTTCAGGGTAAAGATGACCCTACCTTTTAAAACCACGGCATAGTATTCCTGCTTCCCTTCCACCTTTTTTCCGATCCGAAAACCATGCTCTTTTCCATCCTTGGTTTTCATCAAGACTTCAATCCGAGGGGGATCCAATTGATAATCCTTCCATCTCTTCGGATCGTTGATCGCCACAAAATCCGCCGCATAGAGAGTCCTCGCTCTCCCAATCAATCCTGTGACTTCAAAAGGCTTGAGCTTCCCTGCATCTTTTGGTTTCCCCTTGGTGACCACAAAGCCCTTTCCCTGCTTCCTCTCAAAGCTGATCTCCCCTTTGATATTTTTCAGCGTGATTGCGTTAATCTCCGCCTCAGGGATATCCATCACGCTCTTGTCCATCCAGGCCTGAGCATCCAGATCCAAGCTGAGCGGTTCCTCGTAAAGCAAGATCGCCTTTTGGTCTGCCTTGCGGACATAAACTCCCTGGGTGGCTTGTGCCCCAAGATCCTTGCCACCCGCTTCCCGCCCCACAAGGAGGTCAGCAAGAACGGATTGACCGCTTCCATCCAAACAAATGATCCTCTGTGCAGATTTCTTGTCCAAGCCATAGGCCTTGAGTTGTTCCTCATTGGCTTTTTCGAGGATGAGGGTGGTGGGAGAGATTTGGATTTTTTTTAACGGATCAAAAATCCGGCTCATGAGCTCGGTTTCCTTGGCCGGAAGACCTTGGAATCTGCCCGAGCCGATCAGCCATTTCCCCTCGCTTTTCTGGAATTGAAGGGATTCCATAGGCACCTTTCCATCCGGTCCTGGTGTGGCTTGGGGTGTTGGGCGTGAAATTTGGATCACTCCCACATTGTCTGGAGTAAAGCCTTCGAAGAGTCGAGGAACTTGATCCAAATTGAGATAGACCTTTTTGTCCCCAAAGTACTTCATCAAAACAGGGACAAGGAGGACGGCAAAGACAACAGCTAAGATTCCGTTGGTTTTCATGACTCTATTTTGATCCTTCCATCAAAATCGGGATCCTGAACCTGGGAGAGGAAACGTCGTTTTTCCGTATTCCTCACCATCCAAATGACAAATCCCAAAAGCAGGAGGCCTAAGACCGGACCAAGAACATTCAAAAGACGTAGCCTCTTCTTTTTTCTGGCAACGAGGCTTTTGTATTCTTCAAAATTCATTTTCCCCGAAACGTCATCCACGAATTTCAATTTTCGATCGACACTTCGGAGATTTCTCAACTCAACCAAGTCTAAATCCAGTGCCATCCAATCCAAAAGGTTGGAAAAGAGCACGGCCCCCGTCTGGCTTTGAGGCTGCCTGACAGGACCGATCCCCATAATAAAGTCATCCCGGATCATGCTTGCATCCCCAAGAACAACAATCCTCCCCTCCTTTTTCGCTTGGTCTAACTTGATGATCTTGTCTTCCTTCTCCTTTTGCTTTCCGGAAGCATCCTTGCCAGGAGGAGGAGGACCGACGGGTGAAGCCTTCTTACTCTCGGTCTTTTTGGGAGATGTGTTTTTCTGAGACAGCTTTTTCTGCAAAAGGCCCCCGCCCTTTTCCTTTGGTGTTTTCGAACCGGGGCGTTCGGGGATTTCTTTGCCCTTAAAAAAGGAAGTGAACTTCCCCTTAAGGGAGACCACCAAGGGGAGTTGCCTCAAAGGCTCACTCAGGGCTCTCGCCTCTCTTTCTTTGAGAAGATTCGGTTGAGAGGGGGATAGAACGGGACCGGGAGTTTCGGTCATTGCCCTCGGTGAAGTCCGAACTAAGACCTTTCCTTCGATCCCCTTTGGCAAAGGGGTTTTGATCCCCACTGGAGTTGCCCAGAAGAAATCCAGTTTGGCCAAACCTTTGAGAACGGGATGATCCACATCCATGCCTTTTTCAACGGTCTTGGCCAAGGACTTGGGATCGTCCCCTTTTGCCACAAGCTGGGGGGCAAGTTTTTTCCAATCGTAGGGATAGACATTAAACCAGAAAGGATAGGGATGCACCTTGATCGCCCCCTGTCCCCACCGATCCCGGACCACTTCAAAATACCGTTCCCAAAACCTGGGAATCATTTCAACAGCGAGCTTATCGGAAATCTCAACACCATAACTGCCGAGTTGATCCTTCCAAAAGACCTTGGAACCTTTCGCATCGGGAACAAAATCGATCTTCCGAAACATCCCCATCCGGGTCATGTCGTAGTCTGCAGCATCTTCGAAGACGATGAGATTCCCACCTCGCATCACATGTTGATCGATACAAAACTTTTCCCAATCACTGAGATCCTTGGGTTCAATCACAACAAGAACATCCAAGTCCTCGGGAAGAAGTTGCCCCTGGGAAACATCCATCCGACTGACTTCGTAGCGTTCTCCAAGAGCCCTCTCAACCATATCCCAGGAAGGGGTTTGGTTTTTCTGTCTCATAAAAGGATTGGGATTGGCTTTGGGGCGCACGAAGAAAGCAACCTTGGGTTTCTTCCCTAAAACCAACTCTTGGATCTTGGGAGTCAGCTGACTCTCAAGCGCATTAGGACTCACAACAAAGGGGATCACATACTGTTTGTCCCCCCCATAGCGAAGGCGCAGCCCCTGATAGAGCTGCTGGACCGATAAGCTGTCCGACCCCAAGGTTTGAACTTGTCGCCCTTGAATCCCCAAACGGGAAGCCTTTTCGCGGGTCCTCTCGTCCTTGAGAGGATCCAAATAGACCACTTCTATTTTCCCCTTGGAACTCTTCCGATACTCATCGAGAAAGTTCTCAATCTTGTTCCGAGTTTCCACGAAGTAGCCAGGGATTTTTTTGCTGAAATACGCCTCGATCACGAGAGGCTCTTTCAGCTTTGCCAAAACCCTTTTGGTCGAGCCTGACAAGCTGTAGAGGTGCTCTTGGGTCAAATCCTTCCGAATCGCAAAATCCTTTGTGAGATACAGGATTTCGCCAAAAATCCCCACCAGAAATACTGCGGAAAGAATAAAGGAGAGCCACCCCCCTTCTGTCCTGCTGCTCGGCAAAGAGCCTGAATCAGCGGAAACGGAGGAAGGCTTTGGCTGAGAATCTTTCTTGGAGTTCATGATAGGTTCCTCTTCCATCTGATCATCCATTTCTTTTCTTGAACTCGAGAACAAGGGCGTTCAGATAGAGGAACAGCCCACAGAACACGATGTAGAAAATAAGATCCCGAAGATCCAGAACCCCTCGAGCAATGGACCGAAAATGCTCCACTGGACTCAAAAGCTTAAAGGCTTCGGCAAGGCTGGGGCTCATGGCAGCACCCACTTGAGGAAGCAGGACGAGAACAAGCAAAGCCGCCACAGAGAGAAGCAAGGCGATGATTTGATCGCGGGTCAAACTGGAAATAAACAGCCCCAGTGAGAGGTATGATGCCGCAAGAAGGATTCCACCCAGATAGCCTCCGATCACGGGTCCCCAATCCAATTTTCCATAGGTCGCCAAGGTAATGGGATAAGGAAGTGTAAAGGCCAGGAGGACAATCACAAAAAACAGGCCGCCTAAGAATTTTCCCAGAATCAGATCCCGAGTTCTGACAGGAAAGGTCAATAGAAGTTCAAACGTGCCAAGTTTTTTTTCTTCGGCCCAAAGTCTCATAGAAAGAGCGGGAACGAGGACGAGAAAGAAGAGAGGAAGAAGACTAAAGAACCCTCCCATCCGGGCCTCCGCCCCAGCTCCAAAATCAAAGAAAACACGGGAGAAATAGAGCCAACCACCGATCCCTAAAAACAATCCGCCAACCACATAGGCAATCGGGGAGAGGAAATAGGAACGAAATTCTCGCCGAAGAATCACCGTTGTTTTAGACATGGTCTCCTCCTGTGCTGGCTTCCTTAACGACCAAAGGCTCCTCCACCGGATCGAGAGTTAGCTTGCGAAACACCTGCTCTAATGAAGCAGGGCGCCGATGCATCTCCAAAAGCTTCCAGCCATTCCTGCTTACGAGATCAAAAATCGCTTCACGCACGTGTTCATCCGAATCTGGAGATGTCCCCACATGAAACAAGAAGTCTTCAGGGCCCTCTTCCCCAAGGAATCTGACCTCCACACCTGTCTCTGCGGGAAAGAGTTCTTTCAACTGTGTTTCAATTTTGTTTTTCGGTCCCTTGATCTCAACCGTCAGGGGACCAGCAGGGAGAGTGGAGGTCAGGCTGCGGGACGTTCCATCTGCAACGAGCTTCCCCCTGGCCACAATCAGGATCCGATCGCATGTCGCTTCGACCTCTTGGAGATAATGGGTTGAAAGCAGAACGGTACGATCCGCCCCAAGACTTCGGATCAACTCTCGGATTTCCACAATCTGATTGGGATCCAATCCGGAAGTGGGTTCATCCAGAACAAGAATCTCAGGATCATGAATCATGGCCTGAGCCAAACCCACTCTCTGCCGATAACCTTTGGAAAGTTCTCGGATCTCCTTTCGATAGACACGGGCAAGTCCGCAAACCTCGACAACTCTCTGGATCCCCCGAAGCATCTCTTTTCCTCGAAGCCCGCGGACCCCTCCGACAAAGCGTAAATAGTCATCCACCCGCATGTCCATATAAAGGGGATTGGTCTCCGGGAGATAACCGACCTTCTTCCGAACCGTGAGAGGATCCCTTTGCACATCGATGCCGTCCACACGGACTTGACCCGAACTCGGGTAGAGGTAGCCGGTGAGAATCTTCATGGTCGTCGATTTTCCGGCTCCATTGGGCCCTAAGAACCCAAGCACCTGCCCTGAAGGAACTTCAAACGAAATGCCCCTCAAGGCGACGAAGGAACCATAATACTTAACGAGGTTTTCTACCTGAATCATTCCTTGCTCCGAAATGTTCTCACAATCCGAGGTTGGGGAGCCCCTTCCCCTTGGGTAAAGGCTGGAAGGGAAACCCAAGAAGGGGGCAAAAAGAGTAAGGCCCTCCCCCCCAACTGTCAAAGGAGAAGGGGGATGGCCCTTTTACTCACACCGAATGATTTCGAAGAGAGCTTGGCAGCCTACATTGGAAATGGAGGAGCCCAGTTATTGCCCGGAGGACTAGGTCGTCACGCGAAAAGACCCCAAAAACTCCGCATTACTTGAAGTCGCAGATAATTTATCCAGGAGCAGGGGCATGGCGTCCAAGCTGTGCATCTTTGAGAGGACCCTCCGCAGGGTATACACCCTGTCTAAAATGGCCTCAGGAAGAAGGAGTTCTTCTCGTCTCGTTCCCGAAAGCTCGATGTCGATGGCAGGAAAAATCCTTCGTTCAGCAAGGGGGCGGGATAGGACCAGCTCCATATTTCCTGTTCCCTTGAACTCCTCAAAAATCACCTGGTCCATTCGAGATCCAGTATCCACCAGAGCGGTCCCAAGAATGGTCAAGGATCCCCCCTCCTCAACATTCCGGGCGGATCCAAAAAACTTTTTGGGTTTTTCCAAGGACTTGGCGCCGAGCCCACCGGAGAGGATTCCTCCTCCTCCTCGGTTTTCAGCATTGTAGGCCCTTCCTAATCGGGTAATCGAGTCAAGAACAAGGACCACATTTTTCCCGCATTCAACCAGGCGGTGCGCACGCTCAAGAGTGATTTCACTCAGGTGGACATGGTTTCGAGGGCCCTCATCCAGAGTGGAAACGAGGACCTCCCCGTGCTCCTTAATGGAGCGCCTCCAACCAGTGGCTTCTTCGGGCCGTTCGTCGATCAAAAGAACAATGAGATGAGTATCCGGATCCCGTTCCACAATGGCGTTGGAAATCTTTTGAAGGAGAATGGTTTTCCCGCTTCGTGGAGGGGCAACAATCAAACCCCTCTGCCCGTAGCCAATCGGGGCCAGGAGGTCGATAACCCGCAAACTCAAATCATCGTCATCCGGCCCCAAGACAATTTGAGGTTCTGGGTCGATCACGGTGAGCTTAGGAAAAGGCGTCAATTTGGCCCGATCTTCAGGATCCATGCCATCGACTTTTTCTACTTCAGCAAGAAAGGGTTTTTGGTTGGGTTTTCGAGGTTGGGCAACCTGGCCTTCAATGAAAGAACCTGATTTCAGGCCATGTTTTTTGACAAGGACCCCAGGAACGTAAATATCTCCTTCCCCCGCCAAATAGCTGTTTTCATAGGACCGCAGGAAGCCGGTTCCGTCACCTTGGACCTCGAGGACACCACCGCCGGGTTCAGTGGGACCCACCACTTCGGGCATGCGATCAGGATTGGGTTTTCTCCTTCTCTTTTTCCGGTACCCACGGTTTCCGCCTCCTCCTCGGTTTCCGCCACCTCCGCGGCTTCCGCCACCTCCACGGTTATTCCCACCGCTCCGGTTTCCACCCCCGCTTCGGCTTCCTCCGCCTCCACGTTGGTTCTGGGAATTGGATGAATTGCTCTTTCTGGTGCTCGTATCAGTCAAACCTAGCCTTCCTTACCTCCCGAAGTTTCTCCGGGTCTTGGCTCTCAGAAGTTATCATTCGTCTCCGGCTCCACCGCCCATGGGGATAACCGGCCCTTGCATACCATCCAAAAGGGCGCTTCCGCCGCCTCTACCCTGAAAGGACTTCTTCTGCAGCAAACAACCACTGCAAATCAGAGGACTCCCAAACGAGAATCTCTCGTTCAGAATCAAACCTGCTGCCTCCCTCCCTTTCCCAAGGTCTCCAAGCCTTCGAAGAAAATCATCCGAAAACCCAGAGAGAATCATCGCTCCTCCCTCCTCCTTCAAACCCGCAATCCTAAAGGAAGGAAAGCGCAAATGGGTTGGAAGACAGGAAAGATAGAACAATCCTTGGTTCTAAAAAGACCAGGCAGGTTCGCCCTTCAGTTCAACCCGTTCCTCATCGAAAATGATCAATAAAGGAACGGGTCTGACTCAGAGGTTCCTCCCGGAGGAGGAGGCGGAAACCCGCTAGCATCTCACAAAAAACACTGCCGAAGCAGTATTCGGAAATCACAGGAAACGATTCAAAACGTCTCGATCCGTGCGAAACCCCCTTTGGATGCCTCTTCTTGTTAGCACACAATTCTCATCGTTGCCAGCCAAAGGGAGAAAAAAACAGAAAATGGAGGAGAATGATCCATTCTCCTCTCTATCTTCCCATGATCTCATCGGAAATCCCTTGGGAATTCCCAAGTCCTTCCCGATAAAAGGGGGGAAGAGGCAAACCTATTGCTTGGAACCCCGTTTCCTGGCTATGGTCCATCTTCCCCTATTGGGAAGGCTCGAAACGATCGAGCCTTTGGGGCATCCCCAAGGAATCGTCAAGATCCCTTGGCCCCGAACCTGAAAAGCCTGGATGAGTCCATAAGAGAACGAGTGAAGGAAAAAACGATGCAACAAAATCCCCTGTGGAAGAAAAATGTCCCTCAATCCAAGTTCGGAGCCCCTGAAAGCGAAGGTCTCGAGGAAATTCGCCTTTCAGCAGTAAGCCGGATGGACGAGGAAGAGGAACAGGAGGAAGAAAAGAAGGGGCAAGACACCCCCATCCTCATCGAGAAAAAACTCCTTGACTCTCGCACCCTCATCATCAGCGGCCCGGTCACTGACAAACTCTGCACTTCGGTGATTTCACGCCTGTTGGTCCTTGAGGAGATGGATCCGAAGGGGGAGATCACGGCCTTCATCAATTCTCCGGGAGGCTCCGCCGATTCAGGCTTTGCGATGTACGATATGCTCAAATTTATCAGCTGCCCGGTCAGGACCATTGTCAATGGGATTTGTGCCTCTGCAGCGGTCCTCGTGTTCCTTGCAGGGAATGAAGGATCCAGGCTTACCTTTCCCCATAGCCGCTTTCTCATCCATCAGCCATCTACAGGAGGAAGGGGAACTGCTTCTGACCTCCACATCACGGCTCAACAGGTTTTGAAATTAAGAGACAGCTACAACCAGATTATTTCTGACGCCACAGGACGATCCATGGAGGATCTCGTAGAGGATGCCGCCAGAGACTTTTGGTTGAGCGCACCCGAAGCCATCGAATACAAACTGGCCGACCGTATCATCAAGGGACGAGCCGAACTCCAGGAGACGTGAACACAAATCCTTATCTTCCATTCAGGATCATGGGTCCAGATGATTCCTGAGATCATTTCAAGGGTATGTAAAGCCCCAAAAGAACTTCGTGGGCATTTTCAAAGGGAGCCTTCCGGTTTCCGAATGTTCTTTTCAAGTTGGGATGGGGTTTTCTATCATGCGGTTTAAGGGGCGATTTTTGGCACTCCCAATTGTTCTGTTGCCCTATTGGGGACCCCGGGAGTTCGCAGCTTTTTCAACCATTCTTGCTCTTTCTCCAACCCAAACCTCAAAAATTTTTGGACGTGTCTCAGGGCCTAATGGGGTCTCTATCGGTCCCACAAAGATCGTCATGATCCCCTGGACTCCTCGTGAATGGGAAAACCCCATTCCCGACAACAAACCGGAAGTAAAGGAATTCTTCAGCAATGAAAGGGGACGTTTTACTCTCCCCGCGCCCCCAGGATGTCTTCTAAGGGTCCGGGCCGAAAACCCCAAACTAGGTCTGGTTAGTTCTGTCCATCTCAGGGTAATACCGGGGAAGCCTCTTGCATTAAGCCTCTTCCCAGCTTCCAAGCTCATCCTCCCCCCGTCAGGACAGGACAACTCCTGGATTCTTCTCGGTCAAAACCCGGAGACACAACGCCCTTATCTCTTTGCTTGGGGGACCCAAAAAAAAAGCAAAGAATCCAAGGAGATCCTCCTTCCTCCCGGCAAGTTTCGACTCAGAATCCTCCGACAGGACTCTTGCAGCGCAACCCTCTCTTTCTCCTTATCCCCCAAGGAAAAAAAATGGCTGCGTCCTCATTGGGAGAAACCCGCTACCCTCATCCAAGAAAAGGTAGATTCGAGAAGTAAAAAGACCCTCCTGCTCCCTCCTCTTTTTGCACCACCTGGAGGAGGGGTTCTCCCTCTCTCCAAAAGGGTTTTGAAGATTCCCAGCCTTCAAGGCTTGATCCTTAAGTCTTGGGTCCGGATGCAACCGGGTTCTTTCCGGGCCCTGGACCTAGGTCCCTTCCAACCCGGAGAGCGGAGCCTACTAGAGATTCCGGCTGAGAAAGGTCGAGAAGTCCTAATCCAGCTCCCCTCCGCTTCTGGAGAAAAGACCCAAAACTTTCAATTGACAATCCTGTGGTGGGACTTGGGAAGACGGGTCCAGAGACATT
>Ga0256841_1001543_pt1 | contig 19634 bp, 14 predicted proteins | sample 356308metaG_FD_185971 | JGI IMG/M metagenome (GOLD analysis project Ga0256841, IMG submission 185971) | Hydrothermal vent microbial communities from Mid Atlantic Ridge, Atlantic Ocean - 356-308 | ecosystem: Environmental > Aquatic > Marine > Hydrothermal vents | place: Atlantic Ocean: Mid... | reverse complement strand
CCCGATTGGATTATAAAGATACCGGAATTACGCGGGTTGATAACATTAGCACACAAGGAGTGACAGATTGTGAATTCAACAAATACAGCTTACCGGCAAAACTATTATAAATCCCTCCATGGGTTTGCCCTCGTCACCGCAATTGTTGCGGTAGGGTTGATTGTTGCCGGTGCGTTGGTGACCAGTACCAAATCCGGAGACGCCGTGCCCGACTGGCCCCTCTCTTACGGCACCCTTGCCCCGACCATGATCGGCGGCATTCTCTATGAGCACTCCCATCGCCTAATTGCCGGGCTCACCGGCATTTTGATTACCATTCTGGCGATATGGCTCTGGCGGAAATATCCCAATCAAAAGTTGCGCTGGCTGGGGGTTGCCGCTTTTCTGGCGGTGGTATTTCAGGCGGTGTTAGGCGGTTTGCGGGTGCTGGTGGTCTCCACGGCATCGGTGCAAAATGCTGCCGTTTCGGTAACCGGTATCTCCAGTATCGAAACCAACCGCCTCATTGTCGCCATCATTCACGGCTGCCTGGCACAATCCATTCTGGCTTTGCTGTTTGCTATTGTCTTGTTTACATCACGAAGCTGGCTTCAGGAGCGTGTAACGGAGTTTCCCGGGAATCCCCCGCGGCAACTCCGGGGGCTGAGTATCATCCTGCTGAGTGTTGTTTTTGGGCAGCTAATACTGGGAGCAGTGGTACGCCACACCGGCGCCGGTTTAAGCATCCCGGATTTCCCCCTGGCGTTCGGCGGGCTCATCCCCCCTTTCGGAAACCTGCCGGTGAATCCTTATATGCCCCATCCGTTTTCGTATCACGAGTATGTGGTTAAAGTTGCAGTACATTTTGCCCATCGTCTGGTGGGATTCAGTATTGTTGCCTTTATCGTTTACCTGTTTGTCAAATATCGTTCCCTGCCCCGACTGGGCAAATATGTTAAAATCTTAACCGGTTTGATTGTGGTGCAAATTTTCCTGGGTGGGTTAAACATCTGGACTCATATATCAATCCTCAGCACCGTGCTGCATGTGGTAACCGGATCCCTGATTTTAGCCGGCAGCGTTATCCTGGTGCTCTGGACTGGGCGCAGCATAAAAGAGAGTGTGCTGCAAAAAGAACCTGTTCGATAGGGACAGGTGGAGAAAGGAGATGGAGCGACAAAACTTGTTTTGTCAGGGTGATGGAGCGACAAAACTTGTTTTGTCAGGGTGATGGAGCGACAAAACTTGTTTTGTCAGGGTGATAGAGCGACAAACTTGTTTTGTCAGGGTGATGGAGCGACAAACTTGTTTTGTCGGCTTTACCGGGAGTGGGATGTTGGGGCTAAGTTCAATCGATTCTAATCCACACCAAAGCGAGACCGCCATGCAGCGTGTTTGTATCACCGGGGCGTCGGGTTTTCTGGGACGCCATTTGTTAAAACAAACGCCGGAAAGAACGCAAATTCTGGCGCAGTATCACCGCCATCCCATCCCGCTAACAGCTCCCGGTTTAGAGATGATTGCTGTCGATCTTACCAGCCCGGATTGGAAAGAAGTGCTCGATTTTCATCCCCGGGTGATCATCCATACGGCTGCCATGAGCCTGCTGGATGAGTGTGAACGCGAGCCGCTTCTGGCGGAGGAGATAAACTATAACGCCACGGTGCAATTAGCAGAAATTGCCCGCCGATGCAATGCCCGCTTTATTTTCCTCTCCACCGACCAGTTATTTGATGGAAGAAAATCCCTGTATGGAGAGGAGGACCCCCCTACACCGCTTAGTGTGTACGGAAAAACAAAAGCAGCAGCGGAAAAGCACCTGTTGGCGCATCTGAAGAACTGTGTCGTTGCCCGGGCAGCTTTAATTTACGGGAAAGCGCTGCATGGAAAACCAACTTTCACCGAAAGCATGGTAAACAAACTCCGCAATGGTCAACCGGTGAAACTGTTTATGGATGAGTACCGCACCCCGGTGCTGGTGCAAAATTTAGCGGAGGCACTTTGGGAATTGGCGGGTAACAATTTCCGGGGCATCATCCACCTGGGCGGTACCCAACGATTAACCCGCTATGAAATGGGCGAAATCTTATGCCGGCTGTTCGATTATTCCACCGAGTTGTTAATCCCGACCCGGCTTGCGGAACTTGATCTGCCGGCTCCCCGCCCGCTGGATTGCTCGCTGGATACCTCCCGGGCAAAAAGAACACTTCACACCCGGCTGGTGGATTGTGAAGAGGGGCTGCGGCTGGCGTTTGGGGACGAGTAAAGATGAGTTTTAAGAGTACAATTTGCAAAAGTAATGCTTTTTTATATGAGTATTAGCGGTTCTCTTTTTCCCATCATATCCAATCTCTTAAAACTCAATCAACACCCCGCCCACCGGGAAAACCTCGTACTGGAGCACCTTCTCCCGGGAGCCGTCATCGTTGTACTGGTATTCCCAGATGTTGTGGCGGTTATACACATTCATCATATCAAAGAAAACTACCATATTCCAATTGTTAAAGAAAAAGCGGCGGTCCAGGCGGAAATCGAGGCGGTGATAAGCCGGGTAGCGGGAGCCGTTAAGCATCTGTTGTTCCCCGGTAAACCAGCGGCGGAATTCCGGATAATATACCGGCGCGGTATAAGGACGTCCTCCGGAGTAGCGGAATTTAAAACTGAATTCCACTTCATCGGCGAACGGCAGCAGCCAGCCAATAGCGTGATACCACCACTGGTGTTTCATCTTATCGTACCAGGAACGCTGGTGCAGGGGAATTTTATATCCACCAACCACATTGAAAATATGGCGATAGTCGAAGTCCCAATCATACCACCCGTTTCCCCGTGGATCCTGTGCCCGCGCCCGGGAATAGGAATAACTAACGATGGTTGAAAAATTACCGGTGAGCTTCTTCTGGAAAAAGAATTCAATCCCGGAAGCTTCTCCTTTACCGATGTTGAGCCGCTCTCCCTGGAAACTATCAAACGGGTTCGGGGTAGTCCGGCTGCGCAGCACCGGCACATCGTGGTAGCTTTTGTAATAAGCTTCCAGGGTAAGCTTGATATCCTCCCCAACGAATCGTTCCAGCCCGATGACATACTGCCGGGTGTATTTGTTTTTGAGGTTGCGGTTTTTGGGATTGGCAGTCAATTCCACATAAGCGGGTGATTGATAATGAATTCCGAAAGCGGCGTTCAGGGTGGTTCGGGGAGTTAAGTAATACGAAATACCCAGGCGGGGGCTGAGGGAGCGGAAGCGGTTGTAGTCAAAGTAATCATACCGCCAGCCGCCGGTAAAATGAAAATGCTTCAGGAAATCCACACCGACTTGAACATAAGCCGCTGTTTTATAACTAACGGAATGGGTGCGGTCTTCCCAGGCGGGATTGATATTGAAAATGCCCACCGGAACATCGCTTCCCGGGGGATATAGAAATACCGTATCCGCGTCGGAGGCAATCTGGTGGCGTAACGTCACTTGCTTAATGGAAACACCCCAATTGGCAAGCAGCCCCGGTCGCGGCTGATAGGTGAAATCACTTTTGAGGGTGTGTTCTGCTTCGCTGGATTGATTGGAAAAATAGGTAGCTCCGGTGTAGGTGTGAAAAACATCGATGTCCCAATGGGAGCGGGTGGTGGAGAGCGTGGTCAGGGAAACCATTTTGGGCGACCAGAGGGTGCGCAGGGTAGCGCCCACAGCGTATTGAAACCCCCGGTAGTTCACATTCTCCGCACCCTGGGAATACCCGCCGGTGCCCTCTCCTTCGATCCGGACTTTATCCCCGCCATACAATCCGTTCAACAATAGGGTGTTCGCCCGGTTCAGTGGCAGGGTGATTTTTCCCTGAAGATTATGATAGTGAGGTACGGCAACCAGCCCGGTAGCGCTGATGATCAAGTCCAGAAAACTTTTTCTTGCCGAAAGCATAAAGCTGCCGTTATGATTGGGCAGCGGTCCTTCCGCTACCACTCCGGCACCTGCCATGCCCATCTGCAACTCCCCATGGTAAGCTTCCCGGTCGCCATCCCGCAAGCTGATATCCATCACCGAAGACGCCTTGTCCCCATATTTTGCCGAAAACGCTCCGGCATAGAAATCCACTTTACGAATCAGGGTGGTATTGAGGATGTTGATGGGTCCACCGCCCCTGCCCTGCTGCCCGAAATGATTGGGGTTGGGAATTTCGATGTTATCCATCAAAAACAGGTTCTCTCCCGGGGCGCCCCCGCGTACGATGATTTCATTCTCCTGGTCCGAGCCGGATACCACTGAGGGCAGTGCCTGCATCACCCGCTGGATATCCATGGCAGAACCGGGATCACGACGGATTTCCTCGTAATCCACACTGCGATTGCTCACCACCGACCCGGCGGGCTTTTCGAAAGCAGTGGCAGTAACCTCCACTGCCTCACCATGAAGCACGTCTACCGCCATTTCTACGCCAAGATCAGTTCGTCTCCCGGGATTCACAATGACGTTGGATTTTACCACGGTGGTATAGCCCAGGTATTCGAAACGAAGATTATAACTGCCCGGCGGAACATTAAGAATGATGAAGAAACCGTCCTCATCGCTGGCAGCGCCAAGTTGTGTGCCTTCTACAACCACATTCACCCCGACCAACGGCTGGCGGGTATTCCGTTCCACAATCTTTCCCCCAATAATACCGGTTTTTGAGTGGGGGAATCCGAGGCACGGAACTAATAGAAGCAGTATGGCGACAAATGAGATGCGAACCATAGAATTTCCCTTTTTTGATTTATCCGGTGGAAAATTATATAATGAACCCCCGTGTATCAAAAGAGAAATGATGAATGGTTTGTCCGGATGGATGGCCGGCTCATATTGGGGGATGAAGTGACAGAATTTGGCAAGGCACTGAAAATGTGATTATTTAACGTCAGTTCGGCATCAGAAAAATAGAACGCGGATGGACCCGGATTTTCACAGAGTTTTTAGGAACTATTCAGCTATGTGCCCGTTTTTGTCAATCCGGCTTCCGACTGTCAACTTTAGTTGGCTGTCGGTATCATCTGAAACGAACCTCACCCATCCTCACCCCAACCCTGTTCTTAGGGGCAGGAGGGGGTGGGTGAGGTGAAAAAACAACCACTTAACCATGAATAAGAAGCAACATTTCTCACTTTGAACTGGTGAATTTGCTATTCAAAGGGGCGAAGGAAAACATTGCATAAATTCTTGTCTTAAAAGATTTATCAGCACCTGTTTCTATCCACTCATTCCCTCGAACTCACCCCCTCTTTCCCCCTCCCTTCATGGAGTTTTATTAAATAACCGTGCTACTTCGAGGAATTAGAGATTCCTGCCCCGAAGGGGGAACTCCGCTTCGAATGCGGGTATCTCTCCAAATGCATTCGCGTTTGTTTACACATTCCTCAGTATGAGCGTTCCGAAAAATTCTGTTTCCGTTCTACGAGATTCTCGTTCCGGAAATATGAAGTGGTTATGTCTGTCCGGACTGGTTTCCTAAACTTCTTTTACACAGACCATTTTCAACAGACATTCCTCACAGCGATTCTTCCGGCAATAGTTTTTCCCCACCCGCAGCAGTGCCGCCTCGAATAGCGGAAATTCCCCCGCCGGTTTGCCATACCGTTCCCACACGGTTTGTAAATGCACCAACGGTTCTTTCTCTCCATTAAGCAGCTTCAGGTGACGGGCGCATTGAATGGCAAAGTTACTCAAAGGGGGATCGGCTTTCTCCCAGATTCCTCGCAACTCTCGTAAAAAAATCTGGGTGGTGGTAGGACCAATCCCCTTGCCCAGAGCTTGTAAGCGTTCGGTCAGATCGGCAGTATCCCGGGCGTTTTGGTGCAGGGAGTTCAAGCTTCCCCCATATTCCTGCAGCAGGTTGCCCATCACTTCCAGCAACTTATCCGCTGTTTTAAAATCGTAGCGCACATATCCACCGGCATCCAACACTTCCACCAGGCGGTCCCAGCCCGCTTTCACAATTTTCTGTGGTGTTATCAGCCCGATCTGTACAAATTTCCGGAAAGCATTTTTGACGATGGTTTCCGAAATCCGGGCGCCGAACAGAATAGCCGCCAGAAACCATTTGAATACCTCCGCTTCCTTTCCCCCGGATAAGTCTATTCCCAATTCCGCAGAGTAGGTTTTCCCCTGCCAGGCGATGAGTTTTTGCAGGACTTGTCGGGTTTTCATTTTTCCTCCTCCGTTAAGTCGAAAAGGACCACACCACCTAAAGGATTTCTTTCAAGACATTTTTTTTAACGATGAGGAATCAATAGATTTCCCGGGGGGAGAAAATTCAACAATACTGGAATTTTCCCGATCGTACATGTACATTCTCTCGATAATCTTCCGGAAAAAATCAGGTTAGCTATTTTCAGGAGAATGGATTATGCGATTTAAACTCAGTTTACAGGTGCATCCCGGGCGCAACCGTCTGCCCATAAACTACCAGTATGAAATTTCGTCCTGGATTTATAAAACCATTCATTACAGCAATTCGGAATTTTCCCAATGGCTGCACAACCGGGGGATTACGGTAGGTAATAAACGTTTTAAGCTGTTTACCTTTTCCCAACTTTTTCTTCAACCGCCCTGGAAACAAGCGGGGGATCGGCTGATTATCCACAGCGGAAGAGCCTCCTTGCAGCTTTCATTTTATCTGGAAGAAGCGGTAGAGCATTTTATCATCGGTTTGTTTCAGCAGCAACAGTTTCGCATCGGGGATACCCGAAGCATTGCGGAGTTTGCCGTGGAGACCATCGAACGGATGCCGGATCCGCAATTTACTTCCCGGGCGGCTTTCCGCTGCATCTCCCCATTGTGCATTTCCATGAGCCTGGGAGAAGGCAAGCCTGCAGAATACCTGGCGCCGGAACATCCGGAGTATCAACGCTATTTTTTTGAAAATTTGCTCACCAAATACCTGGTGGTGAATGCTCCGGGAAAGAAAGTTGAAGAAGCCCGGGAAGAAATGAACGCACGTGAATCATTAACGTTAGGAACGTCTTCCAAGCAGAAGTCTCGGTTAATCACCATAAAAACCGGCACGCCGCAGCAAACCCGGGTAAAGGGTTATTTGTTTGACTTTCAGATCACGGCTCCGCCGGAATTGATTGCCTTCGGATACCAGGTGGGGTTCGGGGAGAAAAATAGCCTGGGGTTTGGGTGTGTGGAGTGCATAGAGCGATTTAGGGATTGAGTGATTGGGTTCATGACTTATGTACTCTGCTACGAGAAGGCTTGTCTCGGTATCAAATGATCTGGTAAACCTGCGAGTTACGAGGAAAAGTGGATATAAAGGATAATAAATAAAAGTGAATTTAAATCGAAGGATTGACAATGGCGTATGACTATCAACTCCCTGTAGTTCAGTTGCTAACCCTGGGTATGGAAGAAAAAAATAGATGGGATTGGCCCGATTACCTGGAGATGGGATTTACGGAAAAAGATATTCCGGAGTTGATTCGTATGGCACTCGATGAACGGTTAAATAATGCCGACATTGATAGTCCGGAGGTTTGGGCGCCGCTGCACGCCTGGCGCACCCTGGGGCAGTTGAAAGCGGAAGAAGAAATAAAATTGCGAATTGTGACAGGTTGGATTTTCTGAAAGTCTATCCGTTAGAAATGCCACATAGCGCACAAAAAGGAATGTATTACAACTTTATATTTTTTATGAATTCCCTGAAAAAATTCATTTTTTGAGATAGAGAAACTTACGCAATTAACGTTATACCATTAAAGAGGAATTTGAACATGTTGCGTGAAATAATCAATTTTACCCGTGATATCAACCCCGATTTATTTATGCGCAATCTCCAGCCTTCCGAGGGGCTGCATATTATGGTGTGGTTAACGGACAACGGTGATTTAGAGAACTATGAATATGAAGCTTACAAAAAGAAACAGGAGATCACACCGTTTCTAAAAGAGTGTTTGGTGCGAGAGGTGCACTCGAAATGCGTTACAATTAATAAAGCGTTGGACTCAAAAAAGAAAATTCACTCCTGTTCGCCATTTTGTATCGCTTTTAAATTAAAAACATATTCCACTGGAGAGGTTCTGCCACGTATTGCCGATTATTTTGAAGCTGCTCTGCAGTATTGTCAATCCGAGGACCATATCCAAATGACAAACCTATTTCGTCAATTCTGTGAAAGCCGGTTTGAAAGTCTTCTGGAACAAATCCGGGCAGAACTATCCAACGGAGAAGACTCTAAAAAGAAATTTAAATTATCGGACAATCATTATATACGATTGTACCTGGGGAATCCCGACTTAAAAAACTATGAAGTAGTTCATCAAAATTACCTGCGTCCCAAGGTTTTCAATAAAGAAGAATTTAATGTTGAGCATAATGGAGAAGTTTATGGTGTAAGTGATTACTTAACCGGTTATAACCAGAAGAAACCATTTCTCCAACACCAGACAGCCGCATTTGATGTGAGCACGCGAGTAAGCGGGGAGGATGCCCTGTGGCTATATCGTTTTTCGTTGTTAAAAGCTAATAACCAACTCCCCAACCCTCTCCCCATTTTCATTGAGAAACGGGAATTAAATCAAGCGGTAGTTGAAATTTTTAATCGTGAGGGGGACAGGAAACCCGGTTACGCAGAGATTATTGAAGCGGTCTATCAAAGATATCAGGATTTGGGGAATTATTATTTGCTCAATATCCAGGGAAAAGCGGTAAAGGATTTTGATTTTGTATCTTCCTTTAATTTCCGGATTGATCCGCCAATCCGTATTCAGTCGATCTTTACCGATGGCGGTAGCCTGGGGAATAAACCCATCGACGATATTTTCCAATTTGAACGGGTTATTGTGCAACGCATTTTTAATAATCAACTGGTGCAGCGAACCAAAAATGACGGGTGGCGTTTTCGATACTTCGACGACATCGAAAACAAACCGCAATTCATCAGCGCTGCCGTGTATCACCTGGTGTTAACCTATCGCAAAGCCTTTTATGATTTTATCTACAAGAGCAAACGGGAGGTGGTCACTTCCCGGATGTTTCATGACATCATGCAAACCGTTATTTTAGATGAAATCAAACATGATGACCAACACAACAAAAGCTTTTCCATTAAAGAGAAACTAAACATCTGGTTCAGTTTGTACGAATTTTTTGATTCACCCAAAACAAAAGGAGAACATCCCGCCATGGCAAATCAAGTGAGTCAATTGCAAGAAAGGATGAGGGAAATTGCCGGGCAAAGCGACAGCCATATTGAAAATGATAAGGAATTCGCCTTTGCCGCCGGGCAGGTCATTTATTATTTATTGTCTCGAAGCGAAACAGGAAACAAAACACACGCCCTGTTAGAGCCGTTTTTGCAAAAAACCGATTGCGAACAATTCAAATTGGCAATTGCCCGCACTCTGGATCGCTACAAACATAAAATCGGTTTTTATTGGCAGCGATTCAACAAACTGGCAGCGGAAGTATTGGGATACAGTACAAATGAAAATATTAAAAATTTGATGCCCATGATTTTAGCCGGCTATTTTTCGGATAATGTAATTAAGAAAGAGAAAGAAGCAGAAACTCCAGAGGTAGAAGTAGCAGAATCATAGAAAATAAAATTATCATCGTTCCTAGGGAATCCAAAGGAATTAGAAGGTAAAATAAATTCGATAAACAGAGGAGAAACATCATGAGTGAATTTACCAATCGTGTCTTTGGCTGTGCCATTGTAAAAGCTGTTAACGCCAATTATAATGCTGATTTTACCCATCAGCCGCGGACCCTGCCGGATGGTACGGTGTATGCCACAGACAAAGCGTTTAAATACAGTATCCGGCATTATCTTATCCATCAGTATTCGGATGAGACCATCTTTTTTTACAAGAGATTGAATGAGGATATGAATCCGTTGACGCAAGCGGAATCATACGATAAACTTTTTGGTGACTTTGAAAACGTTGAGAAATCAGGTGTTCTGAAGAATTTACTCACCTGTCTGGATATCCGTTATTTTGGGGCTACTTTTGCTGCAAAAGCAGGGAAAAAGACGATAAATTTGTCTATCCATGGTCCCGTACAAATCAACCATGGCATTAATCGTTTCCCGGAAAATGAGATTTACTCCGAGCAAATCATGTCTCCTTTTCGCAATCCGGAGGCGGAAGGGAGGGAACAACGGGAAGCCGCCACATTGGGGCAGCAATCCAAATTGAAAGAAGGGCATTATGTACATCATTTCTCCATCAATCCGCACAATTTAACCGAAATGCGCCGCCTGGCAGACAGCGCCCCCGGTTTGACTACCGAAGATATTGAAAAGCTGAAAGAAGCTATGCGTTACGGAGTTAGCTACTACGATTCCGCTGCCAAAGCCGGAACCGACAATGAGTTGCTGTTCTGGGTGCAAATGAAGCCTGACTCCAAAAAAGTGCTGCCGGTATTTACCGAATTTATCACGGTTAACCGGGATGAAAATAATGTGGTGATAAATTTGGGTGAATTGCCACATGTATTAAACAAAGTGGTCGATGAAATCGAGCAGATTGAAGTGTATTATATCCCGGAACAAACACGGGTGAAGAATCTGCCTGATAATTGTAACCAATTTGATTTAGCCACCGGAAACCCGATTGGATAGCCATGGAAAAATTGATTTCAATTGACCTGAAAGCGCCCCTGGGGTTTCTGAAGAAACCGGATATCAACGAAGGGGGCGGCAAACAGCTATACCTGACATTTAACCTGCTGCACAAACCGGCGTTGTTGGGAATACTCGGCGCAATTGTGGGACTCCCCGGTTATCGCAAATTGAATGAGTTGCCAGAATATTATCGGAAATTGAAAGATTTGCCGGTAGGTATCCAGCCGCTAAATTCCAGCAAGGGTAACTTTACGAAAACTATTGTGCAGTACAAAAATGGGGTAGGATATGCCAGTTTTGAACAAGGAGGGAATTTGATTATTGCTGAACAAGTACTCATTCAGCCGTCGTTCCGATGTTACCTCAAATTAGACACTGAAAATCCGTTACATGCGCAACTGGATGCTTACCTGCAACAAACACAGGCAGAGTATTTGCCGTACCTGGGGAAAAACGAGTTCTCCCTGTGGTGGAACGCATACCGCGAACACACCTACGAACCGTTTCGCTATGGTCGTAACTATAAAGTGGCAACCATTTTCCGAAAAGCCGAGCAACTGGTGAAGGAAATGCGGGACCGTTCCGGCGGGGCGCCATTTCTATTCGATACTTCTCCATCCGAACCGGAATTTCTCTATTTCGAAGAACTTCCGGTGGGATTTAATGAGGATCTCATGCAGTATCAACGGGAGATGTTTGCTTATACAAACTTCACCTTACGGAAAGAAAAAAGGCTTGAGGGGTTGTATTACTTGAAGGAAGACGATGCCATCATCCAGCTTTTTTGACACATTCGCTGCCATCCACCGGCAAGCAATTCCTCTGGAATCCCGGTTGGCGGACCCTCAACACTATTATGCTCATCTGCATGAACAAAAAGAACCGGAACGGCTGGTTGACCACACTGAGTTGGTGGCAAAGTATGCCCTGAAGCTCATTAATACTCATCACCTGGATGCCATCGTAAATGGTTTGATTACTCCGCTGGTAGGTGTGAAGGAAAATCCTGCGTCAACAGCGTCCGGAAATTTCATCAAAACGCTGTTCTGGGATGCTATCCTCTTTCACGATTACGGCAAAGTAAATGAGAATTTCCAGTCAGAGCGGATGAACAATCGCCGTTTCAAGCGCAATCCGGCAAATAAAATTGGCTCCCGCCATTCGATACTGAGCGCTCTGATTTACATCGGAGACCATTTCCAACGCCTGTTCAGTGGAGAATTCTCCCGGGAGGAGCAAAATCTTCTGGGAACGCTGACGTTGTTATTTACCAGCGTTATTTTAAAGCATCATGCCTCTTACTTGGAAGAGGAGTTAAATATTGCCCCGGAATGGGTGGATAGCTTGTTTCCCTACCTGGGAAAATTCGACATTCAAATGGATTCGCGAATCCTAAAAGCCGCTATTGAGCGGTTTCAGTTAGAATCGGACTTCCGGCACCTGATGGATTCCTTGCCTGCCGAGGCTACCCGGTTTCCGTTATATGCATTGCTCCGCCTGTGTTTTTCCCTGCTAACCGCATCCGATTATTATGCGACTTCAAACTACACCATTGGTTTGGAGGTGAATGATTTCGGTACCCTGACGGTTGAGCAGAAAAAACGTTTCCACGATCAACTTCAACACACAAAATCATACAATAGAACATTCTTTGAAAATGAGGCGCACTTCAAATCGCTAAGTTGGGAAAAATTGTATGAGCGTTCACCGGAGAATCTAAACCTTCTTAGACAGAAATTAATGGCTGAAGCCTTGGATACTGCCCGTCATCATACGGAAGGGCGAGTGTTCTACCTGGAAGCGCCCACCGGTTCCGGAAAGACCAATCTTTCCCTGGCAATTGCCCTGGAAATGCTGCAACGGGATGACTCGTTGAATAAGCTGTTCTACGTGTTTCCCTTCACCACACTGATTACTCAGACAGCCCGGAGTATCCGGGAGACATTGCAAGTTTCTAACGCCGAGATGATACAATGGCATTCCCGCGGCGGTTTTCATACCAAACAAGAGAAACAAAAAGAGAATCAGGATGGGCAATATGGTTCGGAATACCTGAATTACGTGGACAATTTATTCATTAATTATCCCCTGGTGCTGATGACCCATATCAAATTTTTTGATATTCTGAAAGGGAACGGGAAGGAAGATACCTACATTCTGCACCGCCTTGCCAATTCCGTGGTCATCATTGATGAGCTGCAATCCTACCCACCGGAGCAGTGGGATAAGATTACCTATTTTATTACCAACTATGCCCACTATTTCAATATCCGTTTTATTTTAATGTCTGCCACTCTGCCAAAGTTAGATGCCCTGGATGTCCCCGGTAAGGAACATTTATCCCTCTCACGCTCATTTATTTCACTGGTCAAGGATAGCGCCAACTATTTCCGGAATCCAAATTTCAGCGGCAGGGTACGGTTCGATTTCTCATTGTTACCAGATCAGATTTCGGTGGAAGAACTTGCCGATACGGTTTTTGAAAAATGTGAAACGTATGCCACTGAACATCAGGATAAAGTAAAATGTATTGTAGAATTTATTTTTAAACGTCGCGCCGGGGAGTTTTATAATTTTATAAAGGAACGTATGGAGAGATCCGGCTATGATGTGCAGCTTCTTTCCGGAACGATTCTGGAACCGAGGAGACAGGAGATCATTTCACGAATGAAAGGTGTGAATCAAAAATCGAATGCTTCTCAAAAAATACTTTTGATTACCACACAGGTGGTGGAAGCCGGAGTGGATATAGATATGGATATCGGCTTTAAAGATCGATCTTTAATTGATAGCGACGAACAGTTAGCCGGGCGAGTCAATCGCAATGCACGCGCAACAATAGCAACCGTTTATCTGTTTCGTCTGGATCGCGCCTTTACAATTTACGGAAAGGATTTACGATATAAACTCACCCGGGATACCATCACGGAAAAAGAATATCGCAATATTCTCGAGAATAAACGTTTCGACTTACTTTACCAGAGGGTGTGCGATTATATCAATTCCGAAAATGCCAATGAATATATCCGAGGCATCAATACCTATTTAGAGCATTTCAAATATCTCCATTTGGCAGCGATTGACCGTCAGTTTAAACTAATTGCCGAACAAACGCTAACAGTGTATGTGCCCTTAGAGATATCCTTACAACATTTCGCGGATGCAGACCTCGCATATCTGCAAGATTTCGGAATAGCTCCTCAAAACGAAATGATAAGCGGTGCGGATGTTTGGAGGGCTTACACAGAAATCGTTACCACTCAAACGGATGAATTCATTCGTAAACGGATCGACCTGAAGCGGATTTACGGCATCATGACGCAGTTCATGTTTTCCATACATGCCAATTCGGCTCTGGTAACCGAGTTAAAGCGGCATGCAGACCTGGAGGTATTCGATAAATATAAGATGCTGTACCTTTCTCATTGGGAAGAAGTGTATGACTACCGGGACGGCATCCGGGAAGAACAGTTCAGCGATCCTATGGTGTTTATATGAAGAGAATTATAATTGTATATCATGTTAATCAGTAATATTTTATTTTGAATATCATGGAGTGCAATAAAACGGATCAAATCCTTGCCATATCCGGTATCCGTAGCGGTGGAAAAGGTTTTCTGTTGAAACAGATTTTAACCCATCTGTTCCGGGATGAAGTTCAACCGGGGTATATTCTGTTTGGCACCCGAAAATGCCTGTCAGAAAACAGGGTACCAGAACGGTTTGATTCTCACATATAACCGGGAAGAATCTATAATGATTGAAGAAATAAAGGTAGACATCCTACCGCTTTATCGCTGGTTACGACATAACCAAAAGGGCGCATGACAACTTGCACAAATCAAAAAAGATTCGGGGATTCCTGCCCCAATGACGACGTCACCACATTGTGGCGGGGTCACTTCGTGGCATTCGGAGCAACGCCCCCCGTCGGGGCCGGAATGACAGCCAGGGTGCTAATTTTTATGTCATTCCGGCGAATGCCGCCACAAAGTGGCTCCGTTGGAGGAATCTTCTAACATGCAATTTGTCATGCGCCCGAACCAAGTACATCCTGGGTAAAACTATGAAAAATCACTCGATGACCATAACCGGCACCCACATTAATTATTTTCATGTTTGCAAACGCGAACTCTGGCTTTTCGCCAATGGCATCCAGATGGAACACACCTCGCAGTTGGTGGAAGAAGGCAAGCTGATTCACGAAACCAGCTATCCCCAACGGGCGGAGAAATTTCGCGAAGTGGAAATCGAGGGGATAAAGATCGATTACTATGATTCCGTGAACAAGGTGGTGCATGAAATCAAGAAATCCGACAAAGTGGAAGATGCTCATCGCTGGCAGGTGAAGTATTACCTCTATGTACTCAAACGAAATGGGGTGGAAAATGCCACCGGCATCCTGGAATACCCCCGACTCCGCCAGCGGGAGGAAATTGTATTAACAGATGACGATATCGATTACCTGGAAAAGGTTAAAGCAAATATTCGGGAAATCATTCAATCAGATACCTGTCCGCCCCGGGTGGCAAAAAAAATCTGCAAAAGCTGCTCGTATCATGACTTTTGCTGGGTTTCGGAATAGTTTTGAGTTTTCGGTTTGTGAGTTTTTTATGGATAATGTGGAATTTTAGAAATGATGAAAGAGCGAACCAGGACGTTTGCGGCGCGAATAATCAAATTATTTCAAAACCTTTTATATCGAGCGGAATCTCAAATTATTGGTAAACAGCTACTGCGTTCGGCGACCTCTGTTGCAGGAAATTGTCGGGCTGCCTGCCGGGCAAGATTCAAATAAAGAATTCTTTGCAAAGAGGAGCATGGTTGTTGAGGAACTGGATGAATCCGTCTGTTGGCTGGAATTGTTGGCAGATAGTCGCATCATCAAAAAGTCATTACAGGAAGATTTACTCAAAGAAGCACTTGAGTTGGTAGAAATTATCACAAAAGCTCGAAAAACTGCCGGTCAAAAACTAAAAAGCAACAAACACCCTTAACTGTAAACTCATAACTCAAAACTGGTATGAAAAAAACCTACTATCTCTTCAACCCTGGCAGGCTGAGCCGGAAAGATAACACCCTCAAATTCGTGGGCATGGATGAGGAAGGCAACGAACTTAAACCGCGATATATTCCGGTTGAAGGTATCTCGGATCTGTATGTTTTTGGTGCCCTGGATGCCAATAGTGCGCTGTATAATTTTTTGGGCAAACAACAAATTGCGGTGCATTTTTTTGATTATTACGAGAATTACACCGGCTCCTTTATGCCTAAGGAATATTTATTAGCCGGGAAGATGCTGGTGGCGCAGACGCTCCGTTATACGCAGCACAGGAAACGAATTCCCATTGCCCGGAAATTCGTAGAAGGGGCAGCATTTAATATGCTGAAGAACCTTCGCTATTATCATAACCGCAATAAAGACCTGGAAGCGGAGATAACGACAATAGAAGAACTGGTTCAAATGTTCCCTTCCTGTAAAACGGTTCCGGAATTGATGGGGGTAGAGGGCAACATCCGGCAGGTGTATTACGGTGCGTTCGATACGATATTAAAAGGGTTTGAAATGGGCGGTCGGAGCAAACGTCCTCCCAAAAACGAAATCAATGCATTGATTTCGTTTGGAAATATGATGTGTTACACTACCTGTCTGCGAGAGATTTACCATACCCAGCTAAATCCCACCATTAGTTTTTTGCATGAGCCGGGAGAACGAAGATACTCACTTGCGCTCGACATTGCCGAAATCTTTAAACCGATATTGGTGGATCGGGTCATTTTCAAAGTGATCAACAAGGGCGAAATTCAGCCCAGGGATTTTGTTAAAGAACTGAATCGTATTGTGTTAAAAGAAAGCGGCAAAAAAGCCTTCATCCGTGCCTACGAAGAACGCTTAAACGAAACCATCAAACACCGCACCTTAAAACGCAGTGTCAGTTACCGTCACCTGGTGCGCCTGGAATGCTACAAATTAGCCAAGCATGTGTTGGATATCGAGGAATATAAACCATTTAAGATTTGGTGGTAGAATGTTTAATTCTGAATATCGATAGATGATAATTAAATGAATCTTTACCCAAAACTCATAACTCATAACTCATAACTATGTATGTAATCCTCGTATACGATGTCAATCAAAAGCGTGTCGGCAAAATGTTAAAGCTGTGCCGTCGCTATTTGAATTGGATTCAAAATTCGGTTTTTGAAGGGGAAATTACCCCGGTTAAATTAGAGGAATTAAAAAAGAAAGCCACCCAAATTATGGATTTGGATGAAGACAGCTTAATCATATTCAAAAGCCGTGAAGAGCGGTGGCTGAACAAAGAAATAGTTGGGTTGGAGAAAAATCCTTTGGATACGTTCTTGTGACAGGTTTATATTGAAACGATGAACAAACCGGTATTAATTTGAATGTTTGATGAAAATCTCCTTGTACGGGCAATGCTTTATCGTTTTATTCGCAAACGAAACCATTTAAGGAATTGAACATCAAGCAATTGGATTCTTTTTCTCGACTCGAGCATGATGATAAAAGCGAACAAGACAACAATGAGAGTTAAGCTTAAGAAAAATAGCGTCATAAAAAGGCTTCTCAGATAAAACAAATCGTCTGTGATTACGAAATCACTGAAACTGTTATTTGAAATAGCTCGCTGGACAAATCAAGAAGTTTGATTTATTCAGTGAAAATAATCATTTAGGAAACGTTGTCGCTCCCCGGGTAAAATCGTATTACCGGATAACGACGCTTTCCGCCACTTGATATCTTTAAAATGTGCTTTGAAAATACTGAAATTAGCGTTATTTTTTTAGTCGAAATGGAGGGGGCTTTAATCGGACCAGGCTGGAATTGAAACCGTAAAATGAAACTTATACACTGCATGCCCCAATGCCGCTTTAATCGGACCAGGCTGGAATTGAAACGCCGGCAATTTTCCATAGCCGAAAGCACCTTACGCCTGCTTTAATCGGACCAGGCTGGAATTGAAACTCCGCACTCTTTTCCAGCCTTCCTCAAACGCCTCTGCTTTAATCGGACCAGGCTGGAATTGAAACGGAATTAGAACCGCGTTTACGCGCCAGGGGCTGGTGCTTTAATCGGACCAGGCTGGAATTGAAACTTTGTAAAACGGAGGGGGAAGATGGGATTTTCAGAGCTTTAATCGGACCAGGCTGGAATTGAAACGTGTTTCAATCGGGAAAGTTGATCCGAGTAAGTTGCGCTTTAATCGGACCAGGCTGGAATTGAAACCTTATTAATAAGAAGTATCGGCTCACCTCCATAATGCGTGCTTTAATCGGACCAGGCTGGAATTGAAACTTTTTTGGTAACCTGATCACTCACATTTTGTATTTCTAGCTTTAATCGGACCAGGCTGGAATTGAAACCCTTTACCTCCAACTTCTGGAAAAAATCCCGCACTTTGCTTTAATCGGACCAGGCTGGAATTGAAACTGAAGAAATGAGCCACAATGCCCTTTCACCCATTCTGTTGGCTTTAATCGGACCAGGCTGGAATTGAAACTAATCGCTATCCATTCTGAATGCCCCAAAAAACAGAGCTTTAATCGGACCAGGCTGGAATTGAAACGCAACAATGCCCGCGCTTGGTTAAACGCTCTTTATCGCTTTAATCGGACCAGGCTGGAATTGAAACGCAACATTTGGTAAATGTTGCTATTACGGATTGGGCTTTAATCGGACCAGGCTGGAATTGAAACAAAACGGCACATCCCGGATAAAGTTCACATAATCGCCGCTTTAATCGGACCAGGCTGGAATTGAAACTGGACATTCGAATATTTTGTTACGGATACTATTTCCGCTTTAATCGGACCAGGCTGGAATTGAAACAGCGTAAATCCTACATCTTTTGCCAGTGCGAATAAAGCTTTAATCGGACCAGGCTGGAATTGAAACTTGAAACACCACCGACTCCCTTTGAAGAAAACTTCAGCTTTAATCGGACCAGGCTGGAATTGAAACAAACGAAAAATTTGTTCCCCTTGACCTGGTGGGAAAACGGCTTTAATCGGACCAGGCTGGAATTGAAACTTGCTTTTTGCAGCACTGCCATCTTTTCTGTTTCATCCGCTTTAATCGGACCAGGCTGGAATTGAAACTTGAAGAACCCTGGCAGGAGCTGGTGGATATGGCAAAAAGCTTTAATCGGACCAGGCTGGAATTGAAACCCAGGAAATTGGATTCAAGGTATTAATCCTGATGAATTGCTTTAATCGGACCAGGCTGGAATTGAAACCCAGTAAGCGAACCGAAATTTACGATAAACTTCCGGTGCTTTAATCGGACCAGGCTGGAATTGAAACTTTAAAACAATCCCAAGTACATTCGCAAACATATCCAGCTTTAATCGGACCAGGCTGGAATTGAAACTGGGCAAAATATTTATACTGTCCCGAAACTCATAAGCTTTAATCGGACCAGGCTGGAATTGAAACGGCTGAATATTTTATTGGCGTGTTTTTAGGCATCTTTGCTTTAATCGGACCAGGCTGGAATTGAAACGAATAATGATCCCCTATTCCCCGATGAGCCGGCAGGCGCTTTAATCGGACCAGGCTGGAATTGAAACAAAAGATGAGGTGAAGCAATGAGGAAGTTCTGGCTGAGCTTTAATCGGACCAGGCTGGAATTGAAACTAATAATACAGCTCAACCGTTTGTGCTTTCTGTGCCGCTTTAATCGGACCAGGCTGGAATTGAAACACCTGAGTGTTGACCAAACGCGGGTGCTGCAAGAAATTGCTTTAATCGGACCAGGCTGGAATTGAAACCTGATCTTCCGCGCCACCCGCACCGCTTTTAACTGCGCTTTAATCGGACCAGGCTGGAATTGAAACTGCACACCGTGTGCAGGTCCAAAATTAACCAAATTAGCGCTTTAATCGGACCAGGCTGGAATTGAAACGAATGCCAGCCCGGCGTAATTTGTTGTAAGCCTTATTGCTTTAATCGGACCAGGCTGGAATTGAAACGGAAATACAACATCAATTGAAACAAGTGAAAAAGAAGCTTTAATCGGACCAGGCTGGAATTGAAACT